>Ga0209164_1000329_pt1 | contig 127466 bp, 98 predicted proteins | sample MTBNYHSulfiMetaG_FD_187458 | JGI IMG/M metagenome (GOLD analysis project Ga0209164, IMG submission 187458) | Enrichment culture microbial communities from rom New York Harbor, USA that are MTBE-degrading - MTBE-NYH (New York Harbor Sulfidogenic)... | ecosystem: Environmental > Aquatic > Marine... | reverse complement strand
CTGGCGTGGCTTGCAACATTTAGATACAGCCACTGAAATGTATGCTATTTTGACTCAACAAGAATATCCTCATCCTATGCAATCCGGCCCCTAACCACTGTGTCAAGTGTGGGTAAAGACCAGCTTTTTCAAAGGGGGAAGTTAAGAGGTTCCTTCGCCAGAAAAGACTTTCACGAAAATGCTATCCAAAGAAATATCGATTTTGGACAAAAGTGAATTTGACCCTAAAAAAAGCCGATTCTTGACAAGGACGCTTCTCATCTATAGGGTCAAATCAATTGCTTTGATTGGGCGGAATCACGTGTCTTGTCTGGATGCCTTTTGTCCATATCCGGTCCGGCTGGGGATTTTGCCGGCGTTGTGGCGGCAGTGGGTGGACTCTCGCTACTAAGATAGTCAAGGCTGCAATGATTCGCGCAATTCATGCCCGATTGGAACGGAGCATAAAAAAGATAAGGTCGCGCCAGGGAGGAGGCTTATGCTCAGATTGGTTTTCGCCATTCGAAGGCTACCCAGGCTTAGTCTGGAGGAGTTCCACCGTTACTGGTTGGACCAGCACGGCCCGCTGGCCCTCTATCATTCCCGCGCCCTGGGCTTCGTCCGCTATGTCCAGAATCATCTGATCGACGATGAGTTAACCGAAAAGCAGCGCAAGTTCCGGGGAACCGTGGAACCTTACGACGGGGTGGTGGAGCTTTGGTGGAACAACCGCGATGAACTGGCCAGGTCTTTCACGAGCAAGGAAGGCAGGAAGGCCGGCAGAGAACTGCTCGAGGACGAGCGAAACTTCATCGACTTTTCGAGATCGTCGATCTGGGTGGCCATGGAGCTCCCCCAAATCAACCCCACGCCGGAGAACATCGTCGCCGCTGAAAAGAGTACGATCATCAAGATCTACTTTCCCTTGCGCCGGCTGCCGAACCTTTCCAGGGAGGAGTTTCAGCTTTACTGGCGCATGAACCACGGCCCGCTCGTCCGTTCTTATGGCGCTGCCGCGCGCATGTTGCGTTACATGCAAGTGCATGCCTTTGAAGACCCCCTGGTTGACCAGATGAGGAAGGCCCGAGGCGGTCTGGAAGAACCGTACGACGGCCACGCAGAGAGCTGGGTGGACAGACTGGATATCGGCGCCACAGCCAAAATACCTGAAGTCCAGAAAGCCATGAAACTCTTTCTCGAAGACGAAAAGAGATTCATTGACCTCTCCCGGTCTTCGATTTTCTTTGTCAAGGAGCACGTGCTTTACAGCTAGTGCCTAATTACAAGAGTTATCGATATTTCCGAACATCGTCATCCGGGCGCCTCATCCCGGTGAAAACCGGGGCGGGATCCAGGACCTGTGGAAAAACTAGATTCCGGCTTTCGCCGGAATGACTGACAAGGGGTCCGAAATTCGCTGCGTTATTTGCACGGTTTGGCACTGGTGCCCATCCAGGAATTCCCCGCCCCAGTCGAAGATCCCGCCGCCCTTGTTGCGGGAGGGGGGCAGGCGAATCACGTCCACCCACCGCCTTTGATAGGCTCACCTCGAGAGCCTCAGGGCCTGCGACGGGATAGGCGGGGGGGGAATACCGAAGGTTCCCCCGGGAAAATGCCAGCGTTCGAGAGGAGAGGGACGCTGCTGTTTCCTCTGCCGCTACATGAGATGGCTCTGAAGAAGAAGGGCCAGGCCCAGGAAGGCAAAGAATCCCATCACGTCCGTCACGGTCGTCAGGATGATACTGGAGCACTGGGCCGGGTCAAGCCCCATTCTCTTCATGAGGATGGGAATGGACGCGCCCGATAGGCCGGCGAATATGAGATTCAAAAACATCCCCAGGCCGACCACGAGACCAAGGTAGGGATTGCCGTTCCACAACCATGCCACCAGCGCGGTGACAGCACCTATGATGGCACCGTTCACGACGCCCAGGAACCCCTCTTTCAGAATCAGCCTGAGGACCTTGTCACGGGGCACCTCTCTCATCACGAGTCCGCGCATCACAATGGCCAGAGACTGGGCTCCCGCATTTCCCCCCTGACCTGCCACAACGGGCAGGAAAACCGCCAGGACCGTGATCCTGGCAATCATGCCCTCAAAGAGCGCCACAACGGCAGCGGCGACAAAGGCGGTTGCAAGATTCACATGGAGCCAGGGTAACCGCTTCTTAAGAGAAAAGAGGAGGGGTGAATTGGTCCGTTCGTCTCCACCCGCGCCAAACATCCTCTGGAGATCTTCCGTGACCTCTTCCTGAATTCCTTGAATCAACTGCTCGGCTTTGATGATCCCGAGAATGTGATTCTGGCTGTCAACCACGGGTGCGGCGAAATACCTTCTCCTGGAAAGTTCATTGGCCGCTTCTTCTCTGTCCACGAAGCAATGGATGGAGAACACCTCCTTCCGCATAATGGATTCGAGGGGTTGATCTAGAGATGCAAGCATCAGGTCCCGCATGTTCATGACACCGATGAGGTGCTCCTCATCGTCAATGACATAGACATAGGATGCGGGGAATCTCTTCCGGGCCAAAAGACGAATCTTTTCAATGGCATCGTGGGCTGTCACATCCTTATGAAACGAGAGAAAATCCGTGGTCATGATGCGCCCAACGCTGTTTTCGGGGTAGGTGAGGAGTTCTTTCATCTGGATTTTCAGTTTTCCAGGCAGATGCTCCAGCAGGCGCTCACGGGCGTCCTGCGGAAGGTGCATGAAGATTGTTGCGGCGAATTGCGGTTCCAGGGCGGTGGTAATCTCCCGAAAAACAGCCGTGTCGGCATCTTTGAGCAGGGCGGCCGCATAACTGATCTGCAAGTGGTGAATCGCACGCACCGCGAGAGAAGTGGGCAGCGCCTTCAAGACTTCAACCGCCTCATCCTCGGTCATCCGCTCCAGGCCGTGCGCGGCGGCGGCCGTGTCGTGCTCAAAGTATTTCTGGACCAGGGGTAATAGGGGACTTTGTTCGGTCATGGTAGGCCTCAAATCCGGGAATTCAAGAGATTGATTTGTCAATGTAGTTGACTTTGACTGTTTTTTCAAAGTAAATCCTTTAGCATAGGACGTGGTTTTATCGACTCTTAAAGGGGTCCCGAGAAACCGGACAAAGTACCCGCCCGCGCTCTAAAGGAAGAAAAGATGACCGCCATCGCGCAGGATCTTTGCCAGTTCCTGGATCGTCAAAAGGTGTGGACCGATCCCGAGGACCTCTATGCCTATGCCGCCGACGCCATCCAATATTTCGCGCGGGGAAAGCCGGACGCCGTGGTTCTGCCCCACACGGCAGAGGAGGTCTCCAAGGTTTTGAGGTACGCATCGAAGCAGCGGATTCCCGTGACACCCAGGGGAGCAGGGACCGGGCTTTCGGCCGGATGCACTCCGATCCAAGGGGGCATTGTCCTCGACATGAAAAGAATGAACCGGATCCTGGAGATCAACCGGGGCAACATGACAGCCCGGGTTGAAAGCGGGGCCGTGTTGGGCCTCTTTCAGGACATGGTGGAAAGCATGGGTCTTTTTTACCCCCCGGATCCACAGAGCCAGGAAGTGAGCACCCTGGGAGGCAATGTGTCGACACGGGCAGGCGGTCCACGGGGTGTGAAATACGGAACCACGGCCCATTACGTCCTGGGCCTGGAAGTGGTCCTTCCCGATGGCGAGATCATCAACACGGGGGGCAGTTGCGTGAAGCAGTCGGTCGGCTACGATTTGACCCACCTCCTCACCGGAGCGGAGGGCACCCTGGGAGTGATCACCAAGGTGAATCTTCGTCTTCTTCCCCTCCCCCCGATTCACCGCACCGCGGTCATCGTGTGCGAGAGCCTCGACCAGGCAGCACAATTGGTTTCCGAGATCATCGCCAGGGGAACGGTCCCGGCAAAACTCGAGTTTATTACGGCCGCGGGCATCCAGTTGATGAACGCCACCATTTCGCCCCCTCTGATGACGGAAGGCGAGGCCTATCTTCTCACGGAACTTGACGGCTCCCTCGCCCAGGTGGAAGAAGACACCCAAAAATTGAGGGAGCTTTGCGGGAAAATGAAAGCGATGGATCTCAGGATCATAGAGGAGGAGGAAGAGGCGCAGACCTACTGGAAGGCCCGGATCAATCTAGCGCCGTCCATCCTCAGGCTCTTTAAAAAGATGGTCATTGAAGACGTCACCGTGCCGAGGGACCGGATTCCCGATTTTGTCCGTGCGCTTCAGAACATCTCGTCCTCCCTCGGCATGATCATCGGGATCGGCGGCCATGCCGGTGACGGGAACATGCATCCGACCATCGTTTTCCCTGAAGTGAACGAAACGGAGGAAAAAAAGGCGGCGGAGGCCATCGAACGGATCGTTAAAACCGGGCTCGAACTGGGAGGGACCTTGTCAGGAGAGCACGGCATCGGGCTTCACAAGGCCCCCTTCCTGGCATGGGAGCTCGGTGACGCCCAGGTTGCGCTTCTAAAACGCATCAAAAAGGCTTTTGACCCCCTGGGGATCATGAATCCCGGCAAGATCTGGCCGGAAGGAGGTGCGGCCTGACGATGGGTTTAGAGCAGTACGAGGATCAGATGCTCCGTTGTTTCCACTGCCAGCTCTGTCTGGCCGTTTGCCCGGTGTACCTGGAGGATCTGATGGAAACCTGCTCCGCCAGGGCGAGGTTGGGACTCATTCATGCCGCTTTCGTGGAGGGGTCCCTGCCGATCTCCCAAAGGCTCAGGGAAGTCCTGGACCGCTGTCTCCTCTGCACAAGGTGCGCGCAAAGCTGCCCGGTGGGAATTCCCCTTGACGACATCTTCGCGGCGGCCCGCCGGCTTGTAAGAGAAAGGGAAAAGCCGCAGACGACCGCCGATGAAATGGCCTCCGCCATGAAACAGAGACGGCTCTACGGGCTCATGAAAAAATCTGTTTCGCCACCTGAAGATTCGCAGCAAAGGGAAGAGGCCATCCACCACAGTCCTGGCGAACCGTTCGAAGAGAGAATACGGGATCTGCCGGCCCCGCCTGCTTTCACCCGGTCGCGGGTCGCCTATTACGTGGGATGCAGCACAAACAGCCTCTATCCGGAAACGGGGGAGGCCGTTTTGAGGGTCATGTCCAGAAACGGAATCCAGGTGGTGGTACCGGAAGGCTTGGTCTGCTGCGGCATGCCAGCCTTTGCTTCCGGGGACCTGGACACGATGGTTGAGATGTTGAGGACCAACCTCTCCATCCTTGCCGAGCAGGACGTGGATGCCATCATCACCGATTGCACCTCATGCGGGATGGTTTTGAAAACCAAGATGGTCCAGATGTTTTCCATGGACAATGAGCTTCGCCACCAGGCCGAGGCGGTGTCGGGAAAGATCTGGGAAGCGACCGACTATCTGAACCACATGGGGCTCACCTCCGAGCCTTCGCCGCTTTCAGAGCCTTATACCTATCACGTTCCGTGCCATGCGGGATGGAGTGTATCCGTGAAGAACGCCCCGAGAAAGCTCCTTCAAGAAATCCCGCAGTCCAGACTGACGGAAATGACCTCACCCGAAATCTGCTGCGGGGCGGGAGCACTCTTCTTTACCGAACACGGGGAGCTTTCCGAGAGGATTCGTTCCCATAAGATAGAAGCGATCCTGGAAACCGGGGTGAAAACCGTGGTCACCCAGTGTCCTTTCTGCCGTTCCTATCTGGCTGCCGCACTGGACAAGGTGACCGTCATGCACCCATTGTCTTTCCTGGCCAAGTCCTATGGAGAATGATTCATGACGGCAGAATTGCCAAAACATAAAAGGGAGGTGACTGCTCCATGCATGTCTTTGGGCCCAATGAACTGCTAACGGATGTGCGAGATAAAGATCTCTGCATCGGATGCGGGGCTTGCGTTAATCTCTGTCCCTATTTTAAGAATCACAAAGGAAAGACCGTCATGATCTTTCCATGCAACCTTTCCCAGGGCAGATGCTACGCCTACTGTCCCAAGGCGGAAGTGGATCTCTCCGAGCTCTCCCTTGGCTACTGCGGGAAACCCTATGATGGAAGCGCACTCGGACCCCACCAAGAGGTGCGCTTGGCAAGGGCAGGCGGGAAAATGCAGCCCGGGCGCTTCCAGGCCGGCGGAACCGTTTCCGCGCTTATGACCTATGCCGTGGACAGCGGTCTCATCGACGCAGCGGTCCTGACGGATCGTGACGGTCTTGTGCCGGCGGCCAAACTTGTCACAGAGTCTCGAGAAGTGCTCACTTGCGCCTCCTCCAAGTATACGGCCGCACCCACCCTTGCCGCCGTCAATGAGGGCGTGCGGCAGGGTTTGAGTGGGATGGGCGTCGTAGGCACACCGTGCCAGGCCATGGCCCTGGCTCAAATGCGCTCCAACCCGCTCCAATCAGAGGATTTCAGGGATCCCATATCCCTGGTGATCGGGCTTTTTTGCACCTGGGCCCTTGACACGAGAAAGCTCATCTCTTTCCTATCGGGCCGTGTGGATACCCAACGAATCAAAGGAATGGACATCCCTCCCCCGCCCGCGGAGATCCTGGTTATTGATTTGGGTGATGAAAAAGTGGAAATCCCGCTCCATGAGGTGAGGACGCTCGTTCCAAAAGCCTGTCAGATCTGTCCGGACATGACCTCCGAGTTTGCGGATGTTTCCGTTGGCGTTGTGGAGGGCAGACCCGATTGGAACACCCTGATCCTTCGCACACAGAAGGGCGAAGAACTCGTGGACGGCGCTGTGAAAAACGGTTACCTCGTGGTGGAGGCAATGCCCGAGGCCAACCTGGATCATCTTCGGTTCGCGGCGCAGAACAAGAAAAAGCGCGCTCTGATGAAAGCGCAGGAGGAAGGCCTTCTCAACAACACCGAGGAAGGCAAGCGATCCGCACTCAGGATCGACCCGGCGGTGGTGGCCTCCGCCACCGCTTAGCAGGGGAGGAAAGAGCCATGTCCTATCTCACCGAGGGTCAACCGGGAGGTAGATACCTCCTCATGGGAAACGAGGCCATTGCCCGGGGAGCGCTGGAGGCCGGGGTCAGCGTCGCTGCCGGATATCCGGGCACACCCTCCTCGGAAATTATCGAGACCCTTTCCAGGGCTTCAAAGGAAAGGCCCATCTATGTGGAATGGTCCGCCAACGAAAAGGTGGCCATGGAGGTTGCCGCAGCCGCATCCTTCGCGGGCCTGCGTTCTGTGTGCGCCATGAAACAGAACGGGGTGAACGTGGGTTCGGATTTCTTGCTCCACCTGGTGCTTTCCGGCACCCGGGGCGGAATGGTCCTGGTCCCTTGCGACGACCCCGGAGCCCTGTCCAGCATCAATGAGGGGGAGTCCCGCCAATTTGCAAGACTCCTTGAAATCCCTCTCCTGGAACCCGGAGATTTCCAGGAAGTCAAGGACATGACCAGATGGGCTTTCGAGCTTTCCGAGGAGATTCGAAACCTCGTTTTCTTGCGAAGTGTGACCCGACTGTCTCATGCAAGCGGCAACATCGTGTTCGGCGAACTGCCCGAGAATCAACCAAAGGCACACTTCAAGCATGACGGGTTCATCCTGGACCCCATGGAGGGGATCGTGGTCAGCGCGCCGGTGGATTACAAGCATGGCCAGCAGCAGGAAAAGCTCAGGAAGGCGATAGCCCTTTTCGAGGTTTCACCCTTCAACACCTATGCGGGTCCCGAAAGACCGGAACTGATGATCATCACCAGCTCCGCATGCAATCTTTACAGCAGGGAGGCCATCAAATTGCTCGGCCTGCAGGATCGTGTCGGGCTCTTGAAACTGGGGACCACCTTTCCGCTGCCCCCACAATGGATGGAAAAACACCTGGGCATGGGGGAAAGCTTCCTGGTGGTTGAGGAGGTCATCCCCTTTCTGGAGGAAAACGTCAAGGTCCTGGCCCAGGAATTGGCACCGGTTATCGGGATCAAGAAGATCATGGGCAAACGGGACGGCCATCTCCCCGCGGTGGGCGAATTGAACCCCGATCTGGTCGTGGGAGCGCTTGCAAAGATCATGGAAATGGACTACGAGGCCGCCCCGGAATCCTACGTCAAGCGGGGCCAGGAACTCATGTCCTTCGGAGCCCCCAACCGTGAATTGACGTTCTGTGCCGGCTGCCCGCACCGGGCCTCCTTCTGGTCCATCCACAACGCGCTCCAGATGGACAACCGCCAGGGTTTCGTGTGCGGGGATATCGGCTGCTACACCATGGCCGTCCTGCCGACGGGCTTTTCCACCCTCAAGACACTTCATGCCATGGGCTCCGGTACGGGTGCGGCCAGCGGTTTCGGGAAACTCAAACCCTTCGGCATGGATCAACCGGTCCTTTCCGTGTGCGGTGATTCCACCTTCTTCCACGCCGCCATGCCCGCACTTTTCAACGCCATCCATAACCAGTCGGATATCACCATGGTCGTTCTGGACAATAGCGGAACCGCCATGACCGGGTTTCAACCCCATCCCGGCCTTACGGTGGATGCCATGGGGAAAAAGGTCCCGGCCATCAGCATCGAGGAGGTCTGCAGATCCCTCGGGACCAAGGTCCGGGTTTGCGATCCCTTCGATCTGGATACCACCCGTTCCGTTCTTCTCGATCTGCTGGAAGAGGACGGGGTCAAGGTCCTGATCCTCAGGCAGATTTGCGCTCTGAGCCCCGAGAAAAAGATGAAAAAGCTGTTTGATGTGGCGGTCAACCCGGAGGTGTGCCTGGGCGAGAGTTGCGGGTGTAATCGGTTGTGTACTCGCATTTTCCGCTGCCCGGGGCTCATCTGGGATAAGAACCTGGGTAAGGCCAGGGTGGACGAGGTCATCTGTGCCGGATGCGGTGTGTGCGCTTCCATCTGTCCTGCCGGGGCCATCGAAAAAATCGAAACCAAGGAGGTGACGGGAATATGAAAAATGCCCAACTTCCACACGATCCCTATAATCTGGTGATCTCAGGCGTGGGAGGGCAAGGAAACGTTTTGGCCTCCCGCGTGGTGGGCAACATGCTCTCCCAGAAAGGCCTGACCGTCACCATCGGCGAAACCTTCGGGGGTTCCCAGCGCGGGGGATCGGTCATGAGCCATCTTCGGATTTCCTCCGACCTGGCTTATTCTCCTCAAATTCCCAAAGGGAGGGCCCATGTAGTTTTGGGGCTCGAACCCTCTGAAACCATACGGGTGCTGGCCATTTACGGTAATCGTGATGTGATGACCATCTGCAACACGAGGCCCATCCATCCCGTTCAGGTCATCGCCGGGGAACTGGAATACCCCGATCTTCAAAATGTCAAAAAATGGGTTTCGGAACTGAGCAAAAAGGCCTGGTTCATCAATGCCACGGACACGGCGTTGGAAATGGGCTTGCCCATCCTGGGAAACATCATCATGATCGGAGCCCTTGCGGAGCTCAAGGCCCTGCCGCTGGATCGGGAGGAATTTGAAAAGGCCATAAGGCTGAGCATGCCCGCCGATCGCGTGGCCATCAATCTGGAGGCATTCGACAAAGGCCGGGAGATGATGGCGTAGAGGAGAAAACCGGGTTAGGTAAGCGTTGACCGTTCTCCGTTATCCGTTCTCCGCATGGGGTTGGATCATTCGTTGGTCATTGGATCGCAGCGGTGAGCGAGTGCCGGGATCTCATGAGCGGCCTCAATAACCCTTGCGCGTGCACAAATGCTGCAAGATGAATGTCTCATTGCGTTTGCAGCACACCTGGCTGGTGAATCATTCCGGCTGGATACCCTACGAAGGAGGAATAAAGAGATGTCCGATACGAAGACCGTTACCGTTCCCACCCGTGCCTGGCACGGGGACACACCCCTGGATCTGACTTTTCCCGGCTCGTGGGATGTGACCGCGTGCCACATGAAAGGCCACGCCGCGCCCCCTTTGGACGAAGCCGGACTGCGGGCCGCCTTTCAAAACCCCATAGGCACCGATCCTTTGCGTAAACTGGCTGAAGGCAAGAAGGAAGTGGCCATCATCATCGATGACATGACCCGGCCCACCCGGATAGCAGATTTCATACCCATCGTCCTGGAAGAGCTGAAGGCGGGGGGGATCAAGGACGAGGGCATCCGCTTCGTGATGGGTCTTGGGGCTCACGGCGCCTACGCGAGGACCGACTTCGTAAAAAAGCTGGGTGAAGATGTAGTGGCTCGCTATCCCGTTTACAACCATAACCTCTACGAGAACTGCACGCTCGTGGGCAAGACGAGCCGGGGGACCCGGGTCATGATCAACGCCGAAGTAGCTTCATGCGATCTCAAGATCGGCATCGGCTGCATTGTGCCCCATGTCTATACCGGTTTCGGCGGTGGGGCCAAGATCCTTCTGCCCGGTGTGTGCTCCATGGAAACCATCGAAGCCAACCACGAATCCCTGCGTTACACCGTCTTCCAGACCCCCATGGCCTCGGAGATCGGCCTGGGCAAGTACGAAAAAAATCCCGTGCGCCTGGATATGGTGGAGGCGGCACGGCTCGCCCGAGTGGATTTCATCATCAATGCACTGGTGAACGTGAACCGCCGGACAACCGCCCTATTCGCAGGGGACGTGGAAGAGGCCTTTCTCGCCGGGGCCAAACTCGGGGAGACACACTACGCCACGGAAATCGTTGAAGGCGCAGATGTGGTCGTGGCCAACTGTTACGGCAAGGGGAGCGAGGCCATCCTGGCGCTGCCGGTCTGTATGCCTTTCTTCTCCTTCGAGCCGGCAAAGGACTTCGTGGTCATTGTGAGCGCCCCGGAAGGGCAGGTGACCCACTATATTTACGGCCCGTTCGGTAAGGGCACCGCAGGTCGACATTTTCAGAGGCTCCCTGCCGCCTCCGATATTCCGGGCATGAACCGAATGATCGTCTTTTCATCTTCCGGTGACAAGGCCGGCGAGAACTGGATCGGCTTGACGGGAAGCAAGGTGACTCGAACCTGGGGGGAGGTGCTCCAGATGCTGAAAGAGGCCCACGGAGACCGGGCCAGGGTGGCGGTGGTCCCGGACGCCACCATCCAGTACTTCCTCGAAGGGAAGAAGGAATAAGGGGCCTCCATTACTGTGCAAGATAAACCCAAATTCAGACTTTTTGATCGATAAGTGCTTGATTTCTCAACTTGGTATGTGGAAGTGAAAACTCAGGTTTCATTGATTCCCTGAGAATGATCCAACCCCCCTTTATTTAAAGGGGGGCAGGGGGGATTTCACGAACGTTCTCAAAATCCCCCTCGTTCCCCCTTTGTCAAAGGGGGAAGTTAAGAGTTTCCTTCGCCAGAAAAGACTTTGATGAAAATGCTGTCCAAAGAAATATCGATTTTGGACAAGAGTGAGGGGCCTCAATAAAGTATTTAATAAGCCCCGGAGCTTTGATCTTTGGAATTGCATCGGACCCGGATCAATAAGGAGGTCCCCTGTTTTTACCCAGGACCCTTATCCATCAAAGGAGACTCCATGAAAAAACCCAAGAGCCAAGTGGTCTTCAATGAACTGGATTTCCCGGTGGGCCTTGCACGAATGACGGTTTTCCAGGGAACGGGCGTGGAAAAGGAGGAGGCCTTTCAAAAACCCATCATCGCCATCGCCAACTCCCAGACCGACATCACCACCGGGCACATGCACCTCAAGAACCTGGCCGAGCGCGTCAAAGAAGGCGTGCATGCCGCCGGAGGACTGCCTTTCGAGTTCAACGTGCCCGCGCCCTGCGATATTCTGGCCATGGGCAACGAAGGGATGCGCTACGTCCTTGCCCAGCGTGACCTGATCGCGGACACCATCGAGACCCACGTGCGCAGCATGAATTACGACGGGGTCGTCTTCATTTGCTCCTGCGACAAGATCGTGCCCGGCATGATCATGGCCGCGGCCAGGCTCGACATGCCGTCCATCTTCTTGACCGGCGGACCCGGGGCTTTCGAGATTCGCTACAAAGCGGGGGCTCACGCAGGAATCCACCACAGCGCTTACCAGGACCTGGGAGACAAGCTCTCCACTGCCACCTGCGTCACATGCGGGGCATGCGAACTGATGGGGACGGCCAACACGTTACAATGCCTTGCTGAGGCCATGGGCTTGACCCTTCCGGGCACGGCGAACATCCCGGCCTACCACTCCGAAAAGCTTCGGGCTGCCCGCCGAACAGGGAAACGCATCGTGGAAATGGTGGAGGAAGGGATGAATTCCCGCAAGATCCTGACCATGAAGGCCGTGGAAAACGGACTCATTGTGGATCTGGCCGTCGGAGGCTCCACCAACTCCACACTGCACCTGCCCGCCATCGCCCATGAGCTGGGAAAGCAGTTGCCCCTGTCGGCCTTCAACGACTACAACAAAAAGATCCCCACCCTGTGCCGCATCTCCCCCAACGGGCCGCACGGCATCACCGAACTCTATATGGCTGGCGGCATCCCGGCGGTGATGAAGGTCCTTGGCGGCGACCTTCATCTGGACGCCCTGACCGTGAGCGGCCAGACCATCGGGGAGGTGGCCGCCGCGGCTTCCGTGAAAGATCCGGAGGTCATCCCCGAGCGGAAAAACGCCTATTACCCGGAAGGGGCCACCGTCATCCTTTACGGCAACCTGGCGCCGGAGGGAGCGGTGATCAAGCAGTCCGCCGTGGTCAGGGAACTCCATGTCTTCAGGGGGCCCGCCCGCGTGTTCGAATCCGAAGCGGATTGCCTGAGAGCCATCAGGGAGGGGACCCTCCAGGAGGGCCAGGTCATCGTCATACGAAACGAGGGGCCAAGAGGAGGTCCGGGCATGCCCGAGATGCTGGCCGCAACCATGGGCATCGACATGGCGGGCTTCAAGCGGATCGCCTTGATTACCGACGGGCGTTTCTCTGGGGCCACATCGGGCCCCTGCGTCGGGCATGTTTCGCCGGAGGCCTATGAAGGCGGTCCCATCGGCATCCTCAAGGACGGGGATCAGATCCTGATCGATATACCCGATCGGAAAATTGAGGTGGAGCTTTCTGAGGAGGAGATAAAATCAAGACTCCGGGGGTATCAGAGAATCGAGCGGACCATCCCCGACCGGTTCATGCGCCGGTACGTCAAACTGGTCAGCTCCGCCGCCAAAGGCGCGGTCCTGGAATGAGACGGGACGGAGAGAGACAACCCTGGAGTTTTGAAGAAAGAACTCGACCAACCTGTCTTTGGATCTTCGGAATCGAAATGATTGAGGGTACGCGTGCGGCCAAAGCGTGAGGAGGTTCAACCGGGCATCTTCACACGGCCCGACGGCAGCAGTTTCAGCGGGGAATGGCAAAATAACCTGCCCCATGAAGTTTCATATGAGGGTGCCTGGGAACAGGACAAAGAAGGGAAACGCGAGGGTCGTGGGGTTCTCAATGACCCGGACGGTTCATCCCACGTCGGCCAATGGAAGGCAGGCAAGAAGAACGGGAATGGATCCATGACCATGGCGGATGGCAGGAGGATCATTTCAATATCCTCGAAGTCTTAGGATGATTAATGGTAACACCTCAATAATTAGGGGGAGCACACCTAGATTCCGGCTTTCGCCGGAATGACGTGAACTTAGATTATCGTGTCATTCCGGCGCGTCACCCCGGTGAAAACCGGGGCGGAATCCAGAACCGTTAACAGCAACCATATTCAGCCCTAAATATTGAGAAGACACGATTAAGGAGGCGGGAGGGATTTATGCATAGGATTTTGGTCGTAAATCCGGGATCGACAAGTACCGAAATCTCCCTATTCGAGGATGAGTACGAAAAAAAAAGCGCACGGATCGTCCATCCGGTCGATGATTTGAGAAAATACGAAACGATCCTGGATCAGTTGCCTTACCGCAGCGCCATCGTAGAATCCCGGATGCAGGAATGGGGAGTCGGTAAAGGCGATCTCTCGGCGGTTGTGGGCCGGAGTGCTCTCCTGCGGAAAGAAACCGGCACCTACGAAGTCAATCCCAGGATGGTCGATGACTTGAAAGCGGGCAAAGTGCGAATCGAACACGCAGCGATTCTCGGCGGGCTGCTTGCCGACCAAGTCGGGAAGCGATGTGATGCGCCGGCCTTCGTCGCCCATATCGTGTTCAGCCAGCTTGAACCCCTGGCACGGGTCTCGGGTCTGCCGGAGATCGAGAGAAGGCCTGCCTATCACATCCAGAACATCGAGGCCATTGCACGATCAGCTGCCAGGGATATTCATAAGAAACCCGAAGATGTCAACCTGGTCATTGCTCACCTGGAGGGGGGCATGTCCATCGCCGCGTTGTCGGGCGGCCGGGTCCTCGATTCCACCAACGCCCTGGACGAGGGTCCCTTCACGACAGAGCGCAGTGGAAATTTGCCCTGCGCTCCGCTTGTGGAAATTTGCTACTCGGGCAAGTACTCCAAGGCACAGGTGTTGAGGATGATCCGGGGCGAAGGCGGTATGGTCGCCTACCTGGGTACGAACAGAATCAGCGATGTGGAAGAGAGGTTAAACCGTGGCGATGAGAAGGCGATCTTCTACCTTGAGGCGATGTGTTATCAGATCGCAAAGGATATCGGCGCCATGGCAACCGTGTTGAAAGGCCGATGCGATGCCGTGATCCTGACAGGCAAGATCCTGGAATCGAAGAGGGCCGTGGACTGGATCCGAGAACGGGTCCATTTTATCGCTCCCGTCAAAACCTACCCGGAGCAGGAAGCCCTGGCCTTCGCCCAGGCGGCCCTGGGGGTGCTCCGGGGAGAAACAAAGCCTATCTCCTATTGAGGGGACGTTGTTTCAATGTGGACTTTTTTTCCAACCCAAGCTGCCCTGGAATTGTCCCGACGGTTGCCATCAACTCCGGATCGTTCTCGACCCTCTGGGCCGCTCTGCTCACGGCGGAGCGATCCACATTGAGGCGACGGGCCAGGTCGCTTCCGGAGATCCTCAAAACCCAGGTGGCAATATGGCTGACCACGGCGCGAGCCCGTGCGACCTTAAGACTCTTTGTGTGGCTGGCTAGCTCCTTTTCATGGATGTCCAAGTTGCCACAAGTAGCAGCAACCACCGCCGATAGATCCATACCAGCCGATTCTAACTTCATCCTTCGATCATACGCCTCACCGGCCTCTTTGAACGTCGTTTCGACAAAGTCGCTGCTTCCCGGAGTTCGCTCGTCACCGGCAAGCCGAACCCCATGCCGATACGCTTCTTTGACTGCACGCCAGCCGCCGGCTGATCGGATCCGTCCCCCACCGGTCAACTCGTCGCAGCGCCCCCTGGCTGATCACTTTGAAACATCGCTCTCCAGGTTTCTCCTTGCCTCTGGAAGGGTGCTTCCAAAAAGCCCCGGTACCTACTCCGTGTCCTGCCAAGTCCGGATCATCTCGCCCATCAAGGCACTGTGACCCGCAAAAGGGAATGCTCTCAATGCCCCAACATCCTTCACGATTCCGGCCCTGAGCAGGTTTAGGTGGATGGTTGCCCCCGGTTGCATAAGATCTTGTCACGAAGGATAGATTGTAGCGGTTTTTGAAAAGATGTCCGTGTCCCGCCGAAGGCTGGATTGAACCTCACCGCCTAGCCGTTCAAAAGCCTCCGCATGCTCGATGCAATCGGAACGGTTCCAGTGCGAAGAAGCAGATGCTTATGATTGGTCATCAACGCCCATGCATAACAGGGGGTAACCTTCTCCTTTTAAAGACCGGAAAGCCACTCAAGAAAGTCTTTTCGATCTTTGTCAACCTCGAAAATCAGTTTCCTTTCAATTCCTCGGATGACAATGTGGTCTAGGGCGCCTGGGGCGGCAATGCGGGCTTGGCGAGGCATGGACTCCAAATACGGGATTCTCACTGTTTGTCAACAAAGAAACAACGCCCCCCTCGGGAACGAAGGGAATTAAGTATGGTGTCCCCAGAATAAAAAATTCAATTGAGGCGCCCTTGAAAGTCTGGTAGCATCCCCCCCCGAAAATTGAGGTAAGCGCTTCGAAGAAAAAGGAGATCTGCCCATGGAGCAGAGACTTCATGTGACCCCTTCACGGCTTTTTAGATTTCTTGTCACCGCGACGATCCTGCCTGCGGCCTGCTTCCCCGGCGCATGCAAAAGTGAAAAAAAGGCTCCAGCGGCGCCGCCACCTCCGGTTGTGTCGGTGATGGAAGTTGTTCCGAGCGACGTACCTGTGAGCTTCGAATACGTGGCTCAGACGCAGAGTTCGCACCTGGTGAACATCCAGGCGCGGGTGAGCGGCTTCCTCGACAAGCGAATGTACACCGAGGGTGCAGTGGTGAAGGAGGGGCAGGTCCTTTTCCAGATGGATGCCAAACCCTTCCGGGTCCAGCTTGCCCAGGCCGAGGCTGCCCTCGCCAAGCAGGAGGCGGCGCTCGAAACGGCCCGCCTGAACCTGGCACGAACCAAACCCCTCGCCGAACAAAATGCCCTTTCCCAGAAGGATCTTGACGATGCGAGAGGCCAGTACCAGTCAGCTGCGGCCGCCACGGAGCAGGCCAAGGCCCAGGTCGAGTCGGCGAGGCTGAATCTGTCCTATACGACGATCACCTCCCCTGTGACCGGCGTCAGCAGTTCGGCCCGCCAGACGGACGGCACGTACATTAGCCCGCAGAACAGCTTGCTCACGACCGTGGCGGTGCTCTCGCCCATGTGGGTGAACTTCAGCCTCTCGGAAAACGAGATGCAGAAATACCGGGACCAGCTCGAGAGGGGCCTGTTGCTCGCGCCCAAGGACGCAGGCTACGAGATCGAAATCATCCTTGTGGACGGCTCGCTCTATCCTTACACGGGGCGCATGACCTTCGCCGAGCCGTCCTACAATGCCCAGACCGGAACCTTCCTCGTCCGTGCAAGCGTCGACAATCCTGACGGAATCCTGCGTCCAAACCAGTATGTCCGGGCGCGGTAGAAAGGGGCTCTCCGGCCCAACGCGATCCTTGTGCCCCAGCGGGCCGTGCAGCAGGGCCCCAGGGGCCACTTCGTATGGGTCGTGGGCAAGGAGAGCAAGGTCGAGCAGCGACCTGTGGTCGTCGGGGATTGGCTCGGAGACGACTGGTTCATTTTCGAAGGCCTGAGACGCGGCGAACAGGTGGTGGTCGACGGCGGCCTCACGCTCCGCCCCGGCGTGGCCGTCTCCACGAAACCCCATGATCCCGGGAAGGCACAAGGCGCCTCCGCCGGCATCCCATCAAAAGCAGACCCTGCAAAGGGCGACAAATAAAGGAGCCCTGATCCGTGTTCTCCAAGTTCTTTATTGAGCGGCCGATTTTCGCCACCGTCATCGCAATCATCATTTGTCTTGCGGGGCTCGTCGCGATGACCTCCCTTTCCGTGGAGCAGTACCCCACGATTACCCCGGTGCAGGTGACGGTCTACGCGACCTATCCCGGAGCGGACTCTCAAACCCTTGCCGACTCTGTGGCAGCGCCCATCGAGGCTCAGATCAACGGCGTCGACAACATGCTCTACATGTCTTCGACGAGTTCCTCCAACGGCCAGTTATCGATCACGGTTTATTTCACCCTCGACACGGATCCGGATATCGCCCAGGTGCAGGTGCAAAACCGGGTAAGCCTCGCAGAGCCCCAGTTGCCGGAGGCGGTCGTCCAGCAAGGGGTGTCGGTCGAGAAAAAGGCGTCGTCCATCATGATGCTGATCGGAATCTACGCCGAGGGTGAGCGCTACAGCAGCGAGTATATCGCCAATTACGCCAATGTCTACGTGCTCGACGCCATCAAACGCGTGCCCGGCGCAGGCCAGGCGCAGATCATGGGGATCCCGGATCAGGCCATGCGCATCTGGATGAACCCGGACCGGATGGCGGCCCTCGGGATCACCACCAGCGACATCCAGCAGGCCGTGGCGAGTCAGAACGCCCTGTACGGGGCCGGCCAGATCGGGCAGCAGCCCACCTCCGGGCCCGTGCAACTGACGTTCCCGGTGGTCACCCAGAGGCCCTTCACCGAGCCGTCCCAGTACGAGAACATCATTTTGCGCGCGAGCCAGGACGTGAGCGGGATCGTGCGCCTGAAGGACGTGGCAAGAGCCGAGGTGGGCCTGCGGCAGTACATCGTGGACAGCAAGCTGAACGGCACGCCCGCCACCTTTATCGCGGTCTACCAGCAGCCCGGAGCCAACGGCCTCGAGGTGTCCAAAGCGGTCCGCAAGACCCTGGAAGAGATGAAGCCCCGCTTCCCCAGCGGGCTCAACTACGTGGTCTCCCTCGACACGAACGACTTCGTGCGCCTCTCCATCGAGGAGGTGATTCATACTTTGTTCGAGGCGATCGTGCTCGTCGTCTTTATCGTCTACCTCTTCCTCCAGAGCTTCCGCACCACCATCATCTGCGCCGCGGCCATTGTCGTCGCCCTGGTGAGCACCTTCACCGGCATGCTGGCCCTCGGGTTTTCCATCAACCTGCTCACCCTCTTCGGCCTGGTGCTCGCCATCGGCATGGTGGTGGACGATGCCATCGTGGTGGTCGAAAACGTGGAGCGCAACATGGCGCGCTTCCATCTCCCTCCCAAGGAAGCCACCATCCGGGCCATGGGGGAGATCTCCGGTTCCCTCGTCGCCGTCGTCCTGGTTATGGCCTCCGTTTTCATCCCCGCGGCCTTCCTGCCCGGCACCACCGGCCAGCTCTACAAGCAGTTCGCCATCACCATCGTCATTTCCGTTGCCGTCTCCGGGTTCGTGGCCCTCACCCTGACTCCGGCCATGTGTGGGCTTCTCCTGAAGCACACCCAGCCCCCCACGCGCGGCTTTTTCGCCTGGTTCAACCGGGGGGTCGATGCCCTGACCCGGGGATTCGGCCACGCCGTGACCTTCGTCATCCGGCGAATGATCATCGCTTTCGTCATCCTGGCGGCGCTCGTCTATGCGATCATCCACCTCTTCCAAGTGCTCCCGACAAGCTTCGTGCCCAACGAGGACCAGGGATACGTCATGACCGCGATCATCATGCCCGACGCCGCAAGCCTCAACCGCACCGAGGATGTGGCGGACCGTGTGGAAGGGATCTTCAAGAAAATCCCGGGCGTCGACACGCGCACCCAGATCACCGGCTACAGCCTGCTCGACAGCGGCTTCAAGACCAATGCGGGAACCTTCTTCGTGACGCTGAAGCCCTTCGAGGAGCGCTACGCCTCCGTAAAAACCGCACGGGCCGAGAACGCCCGCGCCGTGCTCACCGGCCTGCACAGGGAGGCGGCCGACATCCGGGAGGGGCTGGTGATCCCTGTGGCGCCGCCCGCGATCCCGGGGATCGGCACAACCGGCGGTTTTGAATTCTGGATCCAGGACATGGCGGCGGGTGAGCCCGCGAGACTGGACGAGCTGACCCGGCAATTCCTGAGCAAGGCCCGCGAACGTCCCGAGCTCACCGGCCTGAACACCACCTTTCGCGCCACGACCCAGCAATTGAGCGCCGACGTGGACCGAGAGAAGGCGAGCCTTCTAGGCGTGCCGGTGAAGGACGTGTACAGTGCCATTCAGGCGCAGTTCGGCTCCCTCACGGTCAGCCAATACAACGAGTTCAGCAAAATCTGGTGGGTCATTCTCCAGTCCGAGCCCAAACACCGCCAGGACCCCCGGGACCTGGCTCGTCTGTATACGAGATCGAATTCGGGCGACATGGTCCCCCTCTCCGCCCTGGTCACAACCCGGTGGGTGACCGGCCCGGACTTGCTGCCCCATTTCAACGGCTTCCCCGCCGCAAAGATAAACGGCAACGCCGCTCCCGGATACAGCTCGGGCCAGGCCATCGCCGCCATGGAAGAGGTGGCCCGGGAGGTCCTTCCCCAGGGTTACACCTTCGCATGGTCCGGCCTGGCCTTTGAGGAAAAGAAATCCGGGGGCACCTCCATGCTGGCCTTCTTGTTCGGCCTCGTCATTGTCTTCCTCGTCCTTGCCGCCCAGTACGAGTCCTGGACCCTGCCGGGTTCCGTGCTGATGGCCGTGCCCTTCGGGGTTCTCGGCGCCCTGACCGCAAACTGGCTCCGGGGCCTTGAAAACGACGTCTACTTCCAGATCGGCCTCCTGGTGCTGATCGGCCTGGGAGCGAAGAACGCGATCCTGAGGGTCTCCTTCGCCGTCGAATTGCGCAAGCAAGGCAAGTCGATCATGGAGGCCACCATCAAGGCGGGGGAGCAGAGGCTGAGGCCGATCATCATGACTTCCCTGGCATTCGCCTTCGGCGTGCTGCCCCTGGCCATCGCCATGGGCGCGGGCGCCAACGCCCGCCATTCCATCGGCACCGGCATCATCGGCGGCATGATCGGAGAAACGACGTTGGCCATGCTCTATGTGCCTTTATTGTTCTACCTCTTTGACCGGTTCAGCGAACGCTCCCAGGAGAAGAAAAAGGCGAAATCCGGCGCGAAAACTCCTGCGGTCGAAAGCGCTGCGGAGGATGTGCCCCATGGACAGACGGAGGGTCTTTGACATGCGCGGCTTCGTCGCTCTGGCATTCACGGTGTTGCTCGGAGCATGCACGGTCGGCCCGGATTACGTGCGGCCTGTGGTCGACGTACCGGACGCGTTCAGGTACGAGGAGAGCGATGCCCAACAGACCGCCAATATCGGGTGGTGGAAGCAGTTTCAGGATCCGGTGCTCGATGGCCTCATCACCGAAGCGCTCGCCAACAACCGGAACATCAAGATCGCGGTTGCAAACGTTGAACGGGCCGCAGGCGTGCTCGTGCAGGCCCGGTCGCCCCTATATCCCCAGGTCGGATACGGCGGCACCGGGGCAAGGGAGCGCGCCAGCGAAGCCGGAGCCAGTACGTTCCCGTCCATCATCCAGAACCCCCAGACGTCCTACCAGGTGCTTGCGAGCGCAAACTGGGAGATCGACCTGTGGGGCCGCATCCGCCGCCTCTCCGAGTCTGCACAGGCCGAGCTGCTTGCAACCGAGGAGGCATGGCACGGCGTCATTCTCTCCCTGGTCGCCTCTGTGGCGAGCAGCTATATCCAGCTCCTCGGCCTCGATGAGCAGCTCCTCGTAGCGAAACGGACTCTGGCCACTTACGCCGACTCGCTTAGATTGTTCGAGCTGCGGTTCAAACACGGCCAAGTGTCAGAGATGACCGTTGTCCAGGCCCGTTCGCAGTACGAAACAGCCGCAGCAGGAGTCCCTCAGATCGAGTCGCAGATCGCGCAGACCGAGAACGCCTTGTCGGTCCTGCTTGGACGGAATCCCGGGCCTGTCCGGCGCGGCAAGACGATTCATGACCTCGGGCTCCCTCCGGTGCCTGCGGGCCTGCCCTCGGATGTGCTCGCCAACCGCCCCGACATCCGCCAGGCAGAGCATAACCTCATTTCAGCCAACGCCCAGATCGGTGCGGCCAGGGCTCTCTACTTTCCAACGATCTCCCTCACCGGGGCCTTAGGCTTGGCAAGCTCGGACCTCTCCGACCTGTTCACGGGTTCGGCCCGCGCCTGGAGTTATGCCGGCTCATTTGCCGGCCCAATCTTCACCGGAGGGGCGATTACGAGTCAGGTCAAACAGGCCGAGGCAGTCCGGAAGGCCGCGCTCAACAGCTACGAATTGGCGATCCAGGGCGCCTTCGCCGATGCCGAAAACGCTTTGGTCGCCCGCAGCAAGCTCGTGGAGCAGGTCCAGGCTCAACAGCGACTCGTCAGGGCGAACAGCGAATACGTGCGCCTTGCCCGTCTGCAGTTTGACGGGGGGTACGCCCCCTATTCCACGGTGCTTCAAGCCGAGCAGCAGCTTTTCCCCTCAGAGCTCAATTTCGCCCAGTATCGAGCGGCGCTCTTCATTTCGCTGGTGAACATCTACAAGGCGATGGGAGGGGGCTGGCAGGTGGTCGCTTCAGGGAATCCCTGATCTTCCCTCAACCGAGGCACAGACCCGGCCTCTTCGTGTAAAAGGGCACGTTGTTTCAATGTTGACTTTCTTCCCAACCCGAGCTGCCCTAGAATTGTCCCGACGGTTGCCATCAACTCCGGATCGTTCTCGACCCTCCGGGCTGCTCGGCTCACGGCGGAGCGATCCACATTGAGGCGACAGGCCACGTCGCTTCCGCATATCCACAAAGCCCGAGTGGCAATATGGTGCAGGGCGCCTGGGGCGTCTATGCGGGCTTGGCAAGACATGGACTCCAAATACGGGATTCTCACTGTTTGTCAACAAAGAAACAACGTCCCCTCCGGGCACTAAGGGAATTAAGTATGGTGTCCCCGGAATCACGGAATCAAAACTCATCATAGAAATGGGCTTCAATCCGGTAGATCGCACCCCGATTACTCCCCGCAGGTCTTCCACAATGATTGCCGCCCCAGACATAATTTTTCAGGAAAACTTGCATGGTGGCGTGTCCCACGTCCTGATATTCCGAGTACGACCGAAAGTTGCTCCAACCGGCGGCTGGATGAATCCAGGCTCCGTGGATGGTGGGCAGGTCGAAGTCAACACCGCCGATCCGGACCGTGACCGCCGACCCGTTGCACATCCACTGGTGAGAATAGGTCACGTAGAGCCGCACTTTCCTCGTCGCCCCTTGAGGGATATCCGGAATACCGTACCCTTTCAGCGGGCTCAGGAAGGTGGTCTGGTTCCTTCCGTATACAATGTTCTTCGGGGATTCATTGTAGGCGAAGTACGCGCCCTCCACCAGCTTGGTGCTATCCCTTAACCAGCCCAGATCCCATAATACTCTTGTATGCACTTCGAACAAACCTGGTGCTACTTGTGTCCCATAATGTTCTTTTGCCTTGAGACCCGTGATGTGCGAGCCGTCGCCTTCGAAACTCTTTGCCTTGACGGTTCCCACCGCCTTGATGTCACCTTGTACTTCCAATTCCTGCACTTTCACTTTTCCCTTTTCGTCGATGAAGAGCGCATCATCACGTTCCTGTCCGTAGAGAGAAGTCCCGCCCGCGACAACAAAAGCTGCCAGTAGGATCAGGCCAAAAACGAAGGCTTTCCCTAAGCCCTCCAAGCACACGACACTGTCCGACTGTTTGGCATGGGCTGCAGATTGCGTTTCCAGTGAGGATGTACGTTTCATTTTTCTCTCCTTTCTTTAGGACGGGATAAATGGAAGAGAACGAGGCGCGGTTTAGTTTCGGACACCGACCTGCACGTTGAGGGTGGTGCCTTTTTCTACAACGAATCCTTTGCCGAGGAGCACACTTCCGCCCGCCTTCAGCACCCACTCTTTTCCCCGGCCCGCCGTGCCGTCGATCCACAGGTGGGTCGGGCTGTAGATGGTCGTATCCACGGTTTCGCCGCCCAGCGTGTATTGCGGCAGAACGGCTCGAAGGACACGTCCCCGGATATCGTGGGCGTAAAGCGTTCCGTCATTTCCAAAGAGAAGTTGAGATTCGGGTGGAAAGCGGCTGATCACCACATCGAAAATCTTTGAAAGGGATGCGTTGAAACCGGATAGATTTGATCGTCCACCATCCCCATTCCACAGGAAGAGATTACCATCTTTATCCAGGGCGAGGTTGCCGCCATTGAGGATAAAGGGTGCCTTTTCTCCCACCGGGAACGGCGTACCCTCTGAAGTGGTCGATCCATCCAACCAGTCCATGGCGATCAACCGCCCGCGGTCCATCTCGACTTTTACGCTATAAAGTTTCTTGGTTTTCGAGGGGTCTTTTTCCTCAGGATGAGGCTGGATCGGATCGAGGCCGGGCTGGCTAAAGAGACCTTCCTTCTTCCACGCTGGCTCAATTCGACCCTTCGCCAATCCATAGTCCGGGTTTGTTTTGAAATTGTCGAAGCAGGCGAGCACGCCGCGATTCACGGCGTCGGCCGCAACGTATATCTTCTCTGTCCCGTCCGGGTGCCTGATGACCACCGGGGTGTGGAGTCCCGGATGATCGACCCCTTTCACTGCCTCTTGATTTGGAAGCCGCTTGGCGAAGTATTCGCCCGTCTGCGCGTTGATGGCGACCAGGCCTTCGTTTCGAGCAGTGAAGTACACGAATTCACCACTGGGACCCACACTGAGCCGACTTGCCCCTTTACCGGCAAGGACAACCTTCCATAATTCCTGCAGGTCCGGATTGAGGCCATACACCTGCTGCAAGTTCATAAAATAGAGGCTGCCATCCGGACCGACCGTCGGCGGGACGTCGGGGTTCAGGTCCGGAACACTGAGGTTATGGAGCATGATGGGCTGCCGGAGAGGGTCATCCGGGTCCAGTTGAAACACGATGATCCGCTGGTTGCCGACGACGTAAAGCCGGCCTGAATTTGACCCCACCAGATGCCGGCCCGGGTCCTTTGGTGCGCCGTCAGGTGGTGCCGGTATTTCAGCCGACCAGAAGAGGGCCCCAAGCGGTGCCAGGGCATCGAGATACTTCTGTGCAGTCTTCTCGGTGAGCGTGTATACCAGATGGTTGTAAAAGGCCGGCGTATGGGACCATGTTCTTTCCGGCGTCACTTTCCGGCCGATATAAGAATTCTGAACGGAAGGATTTTCCCCGGGGAGAAAGGCCCTCGGGCTCCGCACCGCGGGCAGGCCGTCGGATTGGAACACCGGCGGCGGGGAAGGCCGGACCGTGTACCTCAGGATGAGGCGAGGTTGGTTGGCACTAACCCTGTCTTCCCTTGACGGATTCGAATACCGGAAGACCCTTCGGGAATTATCCTCCGTCGGCCACAGTAGTAGGGATATGACTTTCGTGCCCTCCTCACTGCTGTGGATATTGAGCTTATTTTTACCGGAGGGAGGCAAGTCCACGGTTTTTGCCACCGGCACATCTTTATCCAAGTCCTTGTCATCGAGTATGAGAAAGCAAAACCGGTTTTTCTCTCCCCCCAAGGCTTCTTCTGTTTTATTGCGGTCTTCCACCAGTTTTTCAAGTTTCTCCTCATTCCAATGGTCGGTTCGCTCGGACACGGATATCACATCGATCGTCTGCCGATTCCTGTTGTCCGGGTCCGCTTTCCATACAAGCCGGAGTGTTGCCCGGGTGATGTGCGCGCTCTCCGGGAGCGATCGGGTCACAAAGCGCAGAAGCGCCGTATCCAGGGGCCTCCCTTGATCATCGCTTTCGACCTGAAGGGAGTCTTCCCCGGCATTCGACACGACGGCGGTTGGAATTAGCGTGACGATTGTCTCCGTTTGCAGGTCCGACCCGATGACGGGAGTGGGAGACAAATATGCGCAAACGAACGCCAGTAGGCCCGATAGGAAAAGTCTTCCCATGAACCCTCCTGCGCAACAAAAAGATAAACCCGCGGGCATCCTTATGCCGCGATTTTTCATTTTGACCCTCCTCAAGCGGGGATTAGGATGTTCAGTTTAAAACGCCGGCCCTCATCACCAGGATAGAGCGACCAAACGAAAAAAAATCGGTTAAAGGAAACGGAATGCATACAGTAGGTGTTCCCCTGAAATTGTTCCCATGCCTCGCTCACGGGGCTCGTTTCCCACACCCCTTGGCCGGGATGCCACTCGAAGACGTAGGAGGATATGCGGTTCCCCAGTTTCCGCGCGAAAGGGTTGTCCGGGTCGAATGGTTTGGAATTGTTCGGAGCCACATGTCGAAACGAGCCCATCAGAAACAGCCGCTCCTGATCGGATTCCGGATACACCATCAGGGTGGCGCCGACAGGCTCACCGGGATCAGGAACAATCGGCAAAGTCTCCTCCTTCATGGTCACCGGAGTCCAGTGGGCGCCGTCTTTCGTTGCCCAGAGGTCGGAATAGCGCCGGATAGCCGTCGGATTTCTAACGCCGCCATAGATCCATAATTCTTCCTCTGACCTGATTTTATACACGACCGTGGTAAACATGCAACGCGGGGACCATTGATCTTGTGTCGATGTGGTCGAGACCGGACGCCACACCTGTTCAACGGGATCGAGACGCCAGAGGTCGTCTAATGGCCCTGAATCGTTATATCCTCCGAGGACCCACACCTGATCTTGAAAGACGACACACGAGTGCCCCATGCGCGGGGGCATGCCGTTCAATTTGATTTCCTTTTTTTCCCACGTGCGACCCCCGGTCCTTTCGTCTTTTTCGTAACACCACACCTCGTTCGAGATAACCATCGGGTCCACGGAACTGCCTCCGATGAGCCACAGTTTGTTTTCGTAGGCGACTCCGGGACTCGTCCTCATGTGCTGCGGAAACTCGTCGTTTCCCTGTTCCGGCCGCCACGAGTCCACTCCCGTGGCGGACGAATAAAGTGCGGCTTGGCCGTGGGCGTTGACGAAAATGCCATAGAGCCGGTCACCCCTGCCGGTGCTGAAATCATTGGCAACAAACAGACGGGTTGGGCAGCCCTGCGGGAGGACAATCCGGTTCCAGCCCGGGGAAATCACTTGAACGGTTCGCTGGTCGGTCTCAACGGGTTTGTTGTCGGCGTCCAAAAGGAAGGACTCGAGCCTGTAAACAGAGGTGATGGAAGGACGGTCTTCGAATGGTTCCAAAATTTTATCGGTTTCACCGCCGGGGGTCCACACGTGCACTTGAACGTTGTTTTTGTATAGCACGAGAGATGTGTAACCGGTCGCGTAACAGCTCAAAGTCACTTTCTTCTCCCCGGCATGCAAGATGAAATCGGGGCTGACGTTAAAGTAGTGGACCGTGGGTCTGTCTTTCTTCTCCACGATCTTCTTCACCGACACTTCCGGAACATCCGATATGTCCTCCCACCTGCCGTTCTGATCAGCCCTGATTCCAATGGTCAGCGGGGCGGCTCCGGGAGGCGTGTTTGACTCAAACTGTGTGAGATGGAGGTTGATCTCGGCCTCATTTTTAATGGCTACACCCGTTGACTTTGTCTCCCACTTTCTTTTTCCATTCTCGGCCGGATCCACCACTCTTCCCGCGATCGGTGTGCTGTCCGAAGGACCCTGGTAATCGAAAGTGGCCGGAGCATCCCTGGAAGCCAACAGGGCATCCTCTGCCGCGCCGGTCTTGACTTCGAGTGTCAGTCGAAGCCTCGCTTCTGTGCCCGTTTTGTTTCTGACACCGACAACCACCCTGTTTCCCGGCGCATGACCCTGACCGATTTTGACCTTCGTCTCTCCTTTAAGGGTAATTTGGAAGGATGTTTCGTTGTTCGTCATGGGATTTTCAACTCCTCCTATACAATGGGGTACGCGCTGAATGCCCAGGCTCCGGTTTATGTGGTTGTGATTGTAAGGTCTTTGCTGTCCTCGTTTCCGTCTTTGTCGTAGGCGAACACTTTGTAGGTTGTGGTTTCCCGGACCGTGACGCCCCATTCACGCGGAAGGGGGGACTCCCGCCATTCCTTGATCCGTTCCTTTTTCGTTTGATTCCACAGGGCCAAAGACTCCGCCCCCTGGATCGACCAGGCCAGGTGAACCTTCGTGCCTTCAGTCACGGGCTCCGCCCCTTCCCGCACCCAGAAGCTCAGGACCTTCACCGGGGCGATCTTCAGTTTCAGCCAGCCCTCTGAGATGGCAGGCCAGGTCTCGGAGAAGGTCCCTCGCTCGGTCGCCTCCACGATATTCGGGTCCAATTTCCACTGCGTAACGTCCGGGCGGTAGGCCCACGACCACACGCCGTAATCGTCGGAGGGCTTCGGTATATGCGGTGTGGTCGAGACCCCCACCACCGGTGCGGTTTGGAAGAAGACTTCTCCGGCTTTCTTGGCTGCGGCCAGGTGCACGGGCGAGAGTTCGATAAACGTCCTGGGGAGAGCGCCGGTGGCGGCGTGAATCCGGGCCTGGGGGTCCACGAGCATGGTCAACTGAAACGGCCTGACACAATCGATCGTGAAATCCTGTTCCTCGATCTTGCCTGCAATGGGGCTTTCTCGATCAAGCCCGCAGGTCGGGTAAAAGGGACCGGCCGCTGCCGGGCCTTCAGGTCCAGACCATGTGCATTTGAAAACGCCGATCAGCCCGTCGTTCCGGGTGTGCAATGCGCCGAGGCGCAACGGCCACTTCACCCTCTCGTGCCCATGGGTGACGATGCGCTGTTCCAGGGGTGCGTCGTGAGAAACGTCGGCGCGCAATTCGGGTATGTGCGCGGGAAGGCCGTGAATCTCGAACTGAAGGCCGGCCCGCACCAGCGCCAACGGGCGCCCCACCAGCAAGGAAACCCCCGGGTCCTCGTCCGGCACCCGCTGATCCGCGGCGGCTAGGGCTTTGTTCAGCAGCATGGAGAAAGTCCCCCCCTCATCGGCGCCGAGGCTCAACAGGTAGAAACAGAAATGCCGCAGGTGGACGTTTTTGACGATCTCCGAAAGGCGTTTTTTGAGCCGTTCCTCGTCAATGTGGTCCAGTCCACCCGGCGGCAGGACACCATCCTCCCCTCCGGGGACATCGACCCAGTAAAAGCAGCGGGCCTTGGTGCCCGCTTTGAGGCCCAGCTTCCTTTGGAGCGCCCCCAGCGGTTTGCCCGCGGCGGAATAGACCGTGAGGCTCTTTTCCAGATGATTGGGGATGATCCAGCCGCAGACCGGACCGGAAGGTGTCCCGGGACCGACGTCTGCGTTTTCCCAGCGAAAGCGCAATCGCACGGGTTTGACGAACCTGGGACGAAGCCCAACGATGTCTGAAGGCTCAGGAGGTTGGAACCGACAGCTTTTCGCCCGGTAGAACTTTTTACTCCCTTTGGCTGCCGAGGGGATTCTTCCATTGGTGATGGCATTGACAGGCAGTTCCACCGTTTGGCCGTAGGAATCGACAATCCATAGCCGGGAGATCTTCAAACGGCCGGCGCGGATCGGGTAGAAGGGCTTTTGGAGATCCGGCGTGGTGCGGAGGGTGTCATTCGTCCGGAACGGGTCACCTTCACCGGGGGCCTGACTCGCTCCGGTTCTTCCATTGGTTCGGGAGGTTTCATTCGTCCGGAACAGATCAAGTTCATGGATGATCGCGTCTAAATAATACGCATCGGAATCTGCGTACCTCGGGTAGTCTAACGGCGGCAGTTGGAGGCCTTTGGTCTGCATGATCAAGGCATCGTTGAATCCGTCGAGCGCTTGCGAGAGGATGTTTCGGTTTTTCAGTTCGTTGATAAAGGGGTGGGCGGGGTCGAGGTCCTCCAGTTTTGTCGCCAGGGTGTCGAAGGCATGGGGCGTGAGAATCGCGTAGCCCTGGTAATGGCATTCATGATCGGAACCGGGGGGTTGGGTTGCGGCATGGATCGGGCCGGGAACGAGTTCGCCGTTGTCTTCACCGTTCCCGGCCAGAGTCCATCGGTTCGTAACCAGGTCTTCCGCGATAGGACCGGCCTCATAAGCGGATTGCCAGGCGACCTCCCACATGAGAAAAAGGGGAATCCAGGGGTTGCGCTTCCAATCGAAAACCGCTATCGGGTCCGGCAATCTGCCGTTCAGCCTATGAGGAGGGCCGGGAGCCTTTGTCCTTTCAAGGTCCTGGAGCGCCAGGACAATCTTCGTTAATTCTTCCCCGTGCCTGGCGGAAGCCATCGTCGCGATGGCGGATGCGTTCTGCGTGTCGAGCAACAGGGCCTCGTAAAACAGGTTTCGATGGATCCCCTCGGGGACCTGCGCGTCCTGATCGACAAACAGGTTTCTGAAGAGGACTTCTCCGGTGACTTCGACCGTGGCCCCGCCGGGGACCCCAAGGCTGAATCCGGTGAACTCCTGCCCCGATACCCTGCAGGAAATCGGACCGGACTGCCGGTACGTGCCCAACCGGGACATTGCCGGACCGGAAACGACGATCACCGGCTCATTTGGCTGATGGAAGGGCGACCGGACGGACGGCACCAGCCGGTATTTGAGCTCCCGCCTGCCGTCCGTTCCGATCCCGGGTGTTCCATCCGGCAGCGTTTTCGGATACGTGTGCAGCTCGGTTTCAATTCTTTGTCTGCATCCCGCTGTTTCTGCGTCCGCGGCTTCCAGGAGTTGCTTCTGTTCGCGAAGGATTTGTCTTAGCGTTTCCAACTGGCCGTCGAGTGCTTTCCACCGCTCGCTCTTGCCGTTTTCCCTGAGTTCCCTTGTCCGGAGATACCACAGGGCATAGAGCTGCCGCCGGCAGTCGGCAACTTTGCGAGCCAAACGATCCGATTCCTCCTGCTTCCCATTCAATTCCCCCAGCAGGTCCTGGAGCGGCTTCGGGATTGGCGGTGTATCGCCCGGCGACGGCGGCTGAGACGGCCCCACCCCTGACGGCAGGAATCCTTCGGGTTCGGGCTGGATGGCGAATGAAAGTCCACCGCCGACGCCGCCAAAGCGGTGCCCGTGAAGTTCGTAAGGGAACTCCGATGCGGTCACATCGTGGGAGAACAGATCGGCCTGGAGCGCCGTAAGAAGGTCCTCTATCCGGGAACCGTCCCGCTCACCGGCGAGGAGGGCCGCCAAGGCTTCTGCCGATGTATTGCCCACGGCGACCTGGTAGGCCTCCCCATGTTCAGCCGGATTCAGTGGAAAGACCGATGGTTGAGCGTCCGAAGCCTGCAGATAGTTTTTATGCGGGCCCTTCCACTGAATACCACGGACCAACCCGTGGCACAGGATGCGGGTGGGCAGGTTGTCCGCGCTCAAACTGTCGCAGGCCCAATTTCGATCGTCAAGCCAGGCCTTAAGTTCGCCGATCTGCGCCTCCCGGGCAAGCGGGGCCATGAAGCCCTGCAATGGATCGTCCTTCGCCGCGGAATACCACCCGGTAACGAGATAGGTGAGCCGCGTGCCTTCCGGGACGCCCTCCAATTGGTCATAGAAACCCAGGACGCTCCGGCAGGCGGGGTAGCAGGCGCTAAAGGCCGGATTTCCCGGTCCGATCGCCGTGATCTCTTCTTCCGCAGGTTCATCCTTTTCGTCGAGGGGCCCATGCAGTTCCGTGCACGTCCCGATCGATTTGAACTGAGCAGGGGCCTCTTCCGGGAATTTCGGCCAGATCACCGATGGCCCATCGGACGGCGCCGCTTCAGCGTCGCTCCTGATGATCCATGCCTTGTAGGTCGATCTGCCGGTTCCGCCAAGGCGCTGCACCAGCCACCGGTTCGGGACCGGGGGGAAGGAAGGATCTTCGTCTTTTTCCCCCTGTTCGCCATGCGTAAAAGCGGTCGGCAGCCGAAAGTGGAGATGGATCCCTTTTCCCAAGAGATCCGGGATCGGTTCGAAAGGTTTGACCAGCTCGGAACCAAAGCAATAGTCATCCTGCAATTTCGAGAAGTCGGGCGCCGGATTCGTCCACTTAAATCCACGTTCGGGCAAGGTCCCGACCACCAGCGCGTCGATGTGGAAGGGTACCAGCAATTTGGGATTTCTTTCCGGGGCGGTCACGGTGTCTCCTTGTAAGCTTCATCGAAAACCACTCGACCGGGGCTCTCAACCATCTCCACCCCGAAGTCTGCCGAAGTGAATGCTTCTTTCGTGTCCCTCGCCGTTCTTTCGTCGAGCTTCCTTTCAAGGTCTGATGCAAGCCGGGCAACCTCCACGACGCGCGACCCATCCTTTCGGACCGGTATGGCTGTCTCCGAATCATCCAGTTGATCGCCCGGAGCCTTGCTTCCGTCGGCATTCCGGGCAAGCCACCTGAGATGGAATCTTGTGTAGCCGCCATTTGGACCTGGAGCGGCGCCGAAATGCATCCCCTCGGGGGGCTGCCTGATCTCGATGCGCTTCACTTCGCCGTTGAAAATGCAGAGCATGATGTCCGGGGCCAGACGATCGATCCTTAGCGGATCCAGAAGATTTTCGTCGGCCTCCACGCTTTCTTTCCATGCCCGCATCTCGAGACCCTGCCAGCCCTCCACCACCGGCGAGCGAAGAAGGAAGCCTGTGAGCGGCCAGTCGGGGCTTTTCGCCCGCTCCGGTTTCCATTGGATGCGCTCCGAGGCGTGAGACCCCTCTTCCGAAGTCCTCCTCCGGACCTCCAGGGCCTTCTCCGTTGCGACGTCCAAGAATTTGTCGCGCAGGTACTCGTCCGCCAACTCATCGCGGGAGCTGCTCCTGCCGACGCTGCACGCCCCCTCCAGGAGGCACTTGAGCCAGCCCGGATCGAGGTAGAAAAAGCGCATGCTCTCCGGCGGCAGCATACGTTCATCGGGGACAAGGTAAGGGAACGGGACACGGTAGAGGAGAATGAGCCGGGCAAGCCAGTCGCAGACCGTTTTCGGGATCGCCAGATCGAAGTCGGTGGTGAGGCGCAATTCATGGGTCTCCTTGTCCCTTGAAAAGGCGTCGTCCCCCGTCCCGGTGCCGGTTTTTTCCTGCGGTGGCGGACCGCTCGTTTCACCGGAGAGGGTCTTCAGACAGGTGCGCATGATCTCGCTTTCCGTTTCATCGCCCGGGGTCTTGTCAACCGTTGACAGGCCGAGTGCTCTGCGAACCCGCTCTCTGCCGAGCGCCTGGTTGATCTGCCTATGAACTCCGGTGCGGTACGCAAAGAGCGCCGTTGTGAAGTGCCGATCCTGGAGACCCAAAAGCCGCCCGAGCTGAAACGCCGCCGCATAGGTCACATCCATCATGCCGTCGAGAGGATTGTATCTCAGTAAGGCGTCGGCCGCCGGCCGAAACTCGTACTTGGTTTCCTTTCTCAGGCAGAGAGGCACCAGGGGTCCCCGATACCAGGAAACCGTCTTTTCTCCGTTACGCAGGTGATGATTCAAGGCGGTGTAGCCCCTCTGAAACGCTTCATAGACCTGTTTTTCGGCGCCGGCGCTCGTCTTGGCTTCATCGCCCGGGACGCAAAGCCGTTTGATGTCGAGTTTCTCCATTGATGCCTTGAAGGTAAACGCTTCCTCGCAGTGGAAGCCCCAGCTTGCCAATACGGCCAGCCGGATATTCTTTTCAGGGGTCTCCTTGTTCCCGCGCGGCAGGTAGTCGGTCATGCCCTCGAGCGATACCAAGTAGGCCCTGTTCTCGACGGCCAGCGGCTGATCGCCGCCGGCAGAAGGGTCTCCGGCCTCCGCTGAAGACGGTTGCCGCGGCTCGGGAAACCGGTTGGCGAGAACCACCGAGAACCATCCATCCGCCAGAAAGGAAAGCGTCTCCTTGGCGCCGGTATTCACCTCGCGCACATGCGCGAGGTGGGCGAGATCTTCTATGGAGGGCGCCACCTGCCGGAACAGGTCCCCCGGAATATCGATGGTGTTACAGAGGTCATTCACCGATTCGTAGGCGGCCAGGTCCTTTTCTTTTGAGAACGCCGGACCGATCGTATCCGCTTCTTTCGGCGTCAGTAGCTCTTCAATGCTGCGCGATTTCACCTCGGGGCAGGCACCCTCGTGGAAATCGGACGCGCTGAAGACCAGAAGCGCCATCCAGGGCCGCGTGTCCCCCTTTTTCCTCCCTGCGGCCGGATCGAGACTTCTCTCCCAGGGCAGTGTCCTCCGGGTGAATACCACGTGGGGCAGTGAATTGGCGAAATCGCCCACCTGCCCTTTGGGGGGATAGACGCAGTAGATCTCCGACGGGTCCAACGAAAACCGTGGGCCGGCCACCGAGAATTTGAATCGGGACGTGAATGGGGCATCTCGCAATTCCGCGACCGCATGGGTGACGTCAACCGTATAATCGCCCGGCTCGAGCGGGGGCTCGCACCACTGGTGGAATTGAATCCGGCCGGCGTCAAGCTTTGATTGATGCTCGTTCATCGAAACGTTTCTCCCAGCGCACGAATCTCGGGATCGGCCTGAAAGTGGGAGTCATGGGTTTTGGCGAGGATGCCGAGATCCACGGTGTTCAGCTCGAAGGGCGACTGCCGCGCAAGGACGTGGAGAACGGCGTTTCGCTTCGCGATCGTCCCCGGGTCCATGATCGTTTCGACGCCCTTCTTTTCTTCGATGGTTTCCGCGGGCCGCAGGTCATGCTTCCACGGGATGGGTTTCTCAAACGCCTCGTAGGCAAACTTTTCGATGGCCATGGCCGGCAGCGCACCCCGCGGATGTTTGGGCGCAAAGGAGATCCGAATGCCCACCGTGGCGGAAATGGTTTTCGCTTCCGGAGCGCCGGGTAACGGCGTCTTCCCCTCCTCCTTGCTCTTGCCCCAGAGCGCTTCGGGAACCCCGGTCTCCATGGAAGATACCCTCAGATTGTCCCGATCCCCGGCCACATCGGACACCCCGACCGTCAGCGTCGAATCCAGGTTTGTTTTTCCCATGGGCCGGATGCCGAGACGGTTCGACGCGGCCCCGGTGCCTTTACCGGCCTTGGCGGCAAGCCCGGCAAATCTAGTGGAGGGAATCAGGGAATGGGCCGTCAACGTCAACGCGTGCGCGTTCACCACGCGGAGAAGCTCTTTGCCTTCTCCAACTTCCTCCTGGCGAATGAGGCCCCCGGTGATGCGAACGGCGATCACCTCGGACTCCGCCGGAGGGAGAAATGCCTGAAGGAATTCGCTTGCCGTGAGCGGTTTGGGGGGCGTCTTTTTCGGGCCGAATCGAATGGTAAAGGAAATGATGTAGAGATGAACTTGGATTTCCCCGGCGAAAGGGGGCCCCCATAGGTGCAATCCGACTCCCAGCTCTACCCTGATGGAGATGCCTATCGTCACGAAGAGAAGCCGAACCCTCAAATGCACCTCCACACCGATCCGGATTCCCATATCGATCATGTAGTAGAAAGGTTTCCAGTTCAGCAGGAAATGGGCGTACGCGATGAACCAGGCCTTGATGCATTTGGCTTCATAAACGGCGCTGATTTTGCCCCCGGCCATGAGACAGCTCGGCGTCAGGGCGAAATAGAGTTCACCGGTGACCCTCAACCGGGAAGAAACCTGCCAGCGGATGCCCAGTCTCGGCACCGTGGGGTAGTGGGCCGGCGGTTTGAAACGAGGATGGTACCCCCCGAGGGTGACCACGAAATCGCCTGCGTGAGGTCCCGAGAACCAGGTATAGAAAGCAAACCCCCCCGTGAGCCTGCAATCCTTGGAGAAGATGTAGGAATTATCCGTGAGCCTGCCTTCGACGGCGATCGTTCCTTCCTCGGGCTTGATCACCGCCCGGATCGCCAGCTCCGCGTAGGCGACGGCCCTGTCGGGAGATGCGTCCTTGGGCACGGTCATTTTGGACAGGCCCAGGAGGCCGATGACGACCTCCCGGCCGAAGGAGACCGAAAGGAGCGCAAAGGACCGAATCATTTCAAAGGAACTGAAACGGACGCCCACGGCAAACCAATACGCTCCGCGGGCAATCTGGATATAGTCCTGCAGCGCTGCCAGGGCCCGGTCCGTGCCTTCTTGCTGCGGTTTCGGCGTGCCGTTTCCCATGGCCATCCGGATCAATGGAAACGTGTGGACCTCTTCGATGGGAGGCAGTCTGAGCGTTCGATTGACGCCGAAGCCCGCGGCCAGCCCGGTGACATAAAAGAAGGAGGGGCCGCCCAGGTCTTTATCCAGGACCGCAAAGGCAAAAAAGGAGGGCGTACCGTTCAGGTCGGCATAGGAGCCCAGGGCCGAGATGGTGACGACTTCGGTTCGGATGAGCAGCGCGCCGTCAAGGCGGAGGGGATCGTCGCTGACCTTCAACAGTCCCCCGCTGATGGTGAGGGGGCCCTCTTCAAAGGAAACCGCGGCGCCGTCCAGGTGGAATTTGAGATTCTCCCGGATCTTTTTGGGATCCTTCGTAAACCGGTCGAAAGGATAGCTCAATCCCAGCCCTTCGAAGGTGAGGGTCAGGCCGCTCAACCGGAGCGCGGCGTCCAACTTGATTCCTATTCTCGGGGCTTCATAGGCTAAGCCCACCCTTTTAAAGGACAAAGGACCTACCGACCTGTCCGCCTTGATCCAAAGCGTTGACCCTTTTGAGATCTGCGGTTCCCCGGGTTCCGAACCGGCATCACCCACCCGTGGTGTTTCGTGCTCCGCTGCGCCCGGTTTTTCTTCGTCTATCGGCCGGGGAACATCAATCAGCCTGAAGTCCCCAATGAGAATATTGGCAGCATAGTTCAGGCCTTTGCTGAAGTCACGGCCCTTGATCTCCCCGAGCTTCGACGGCCCTATTTTATCGGCCTCTTCAAAGGCTTCACCGGGATCGTATCTAACATTCTTAAATTGACGGCTGGCGTAGTAAATGCCCAAATTCTCGATGGATAGATCGCCGATCAGACCGGAAAGGAACTTGTTCTTCAACACCGCTCCGGAATGCAGATCCAGCCCGACAACAAATCCGCTATTTTCCCCGATCATCTTCAAGAAGGCAAACCGCCAACGGCTGCCACCCGCGGTCACCGTTGCCGCAACCTGGATAAACTTCGGCTGGACATTGCGGTATCCCACTTCCAGACTTTCAAGCATCATGTCCGGAACCTGCCCGCCCAGGAGTTCCTTGAATCGGTTATTTTCGTCTCCGAAATCGGCACCCAGATGATCGAGCAACGATCCCAACGACTTATCGATCTTTGCGCATCCGGACAATTCTCCGAATTTTCCGCCCTCCAGTGTACCGCGGAGCACCATTGGAACCCGGGCGATTGAAGCCCTTAAAATCAGGTCGGTCGTTGTGGTCATATCCGGATTCGACATGGATGATTCACCCTAAGAGACAGGACCTGTGAAAACAGCGGGAACCCTCTCCAGACCGAATCTTTTGAATTGGCCGGCAAGGTTTCGACTTTTGAAAGGGTTAAAGATTCCCTCATCCAGACAAACACCTTCTCCTGTGTGCCGGAGCCATCAACGGGTCAAATGCCCAAAGCGACAAGTTACCCTGGAAGTGTGGTGCAATAATCTTTGAGACGTTTGAAATCTTCTTTACTACAGCGGAACACGCGCAAAGAGACACCCGTCACGTCAAACAGTTTCCCCAGAGCTTCGGAGCCTGAGAGTTCTTTGATCAACCCCCCATGCTCTTTGCCGGCATCAAAATCCAGTGTAAACACCATGAGAAGCGGGCCGTCTTTTCCGGTATAGTAAAACGCATCACACGACAGCGCGGTCCCTTTGAGTACGTTTTTCAAGGGCCCAGGCATCGATATTCCTTGGTCTTTCAGGAATTCTTCCAGCCGACTCAGCTCCAATCTTACGGTTTGGGTGATGAAAACGGGAGCCTCGTAGGAAACCTCCTTTTTGACATCGGAAATCACGAGGTTCGACTCCTTTCCGCCGGCGCTGGTCACGCGGATGGCAACACCTATGTGATCCTGATTGTCCAAAAAAGATTCCGTTCCGCCAAGATATTTCAATAACCCCCGGTCTCCGGCAACCTGCAATTCACTGTCACCGGAACTTTTCCCTTCTTCGTTATCTGCCATTCTCGGTCCCTCCTTTCTTGTCAAGAAATCCAACTTTTTGTCGAGCTACTGTCAAATTGCAAAAATAATGCACCGAATTTTGGAACCCTTCTCAGTCATTCCGGCCCCGCATCAAGTGCGGGATAAACTCCAGCCGGAATCCAGAATTTTCAGCAGGTCCTGGATCCCGCCCCGGTTTTCACCGGGGTGACGCGCCGGGATGACGGTGTTTGGAAATATCGATGACTTTTGTAATCACGCACTAGAATCGCTTGTTTATTTAAAAGTCATATGTTTCGTGTCCGAACTGTTGACTCTTTATATTTTCACCATTTTAGATACAGAAGCAAGAAGTCATTGAACCAGAGAGAGGCGTGCCCAAATTCTTTTCCTGGTCATGGAGCCCACTTCAAACCTTTGCCAATGTAATCGAAAAACAGTTCAAATACATTATCCCACTTTGCAGGTCTCGTAAAGGGAGGTAATCGTATTGTCGTACACATGAAATAGAAGAAAAAGGGGACAGGCAAAATGTGAATTTCTAGACGGTCCAAAACCACGGAAGTTTTCAATGGCGGCAATAGCTCATTTCATGAAAGAACGGGAGTTGGGGAATCTAAGAGGGAAGGAATTCGATCCTATTGGCCATGTCTTAGGCTTCGCCAGCTCTTGCAATCAGTTCCAAGTCCTGTATGCAAAGCCCGATAGAAGTTCGGAGTTGGTGGGCATAGATGACGCCGCTGAAGGGGATAACGTCACGCTGCCTGCGTATCGCCTCGGCGACCAAATCATCGTCCTGGGTGAAAAGCACGCGGCCTAATCTGCCAGCCCGATCCAGGAGGTCGGAGTCCGATAATCTGCTGGCACCATCTTCATGGGCGGTGAGGACATCGACTCTCCGCATGCGGAGGCCAATGGTTATGGCGCGGGGAACATGGTGATCCATGTAAAGCTTAAGGGCCATCAAAGAAGACCCTTGGCCTTAAGGCGGGCAGCCAGATGGGAAGGTCCTTTCTCTTTCCGAATTTGCTCTACACGCTGTAACCTCTCCTCGATATCTTCGTCAATTTCCTGCTGGTGATCATAGTAGTAAGCCAACGCCGAGTAGATCTGACCAAGGCTCAAAAAAGGGTGTTGGTACTGCAACTCTTCAGGGCTCCAGCCGTAAGCGGTCCTTTCCAACACAAGCTCTAGGACTTTTACATTTGTTCCTTCAATCGTTGGGATCCCTGCCTCATTGAGCGTAATGTGGTCATATTTTGTTTCCGTCGAAAGCATAGACATGAATAGACACCTCGTCCTGGTTAGGTCCGTTCGGCTGAACGGAATTTCCAATTGAGTTGTATGATAGAGAGTTGGCGGCAGAATGTCAAGAGGAGGCGAAGGAGGAAGGTTCTGGTTCTGCCCTTTCCACCCTTCTCAATAACCGCTCGAACCATATTTTCATGTATATCCGCTAGAGTCCACAGCTAAACCCCGTGCTCCTCTGAAAGCCTTTTGAGCGAATACACGCCCTCAAGGAAGTGTTCCCGATCTTTGTCATCCTCGAAAATCCGTTTCCTTTCAATTCCTCGGATCACAATGTGGTTTAGGGCGCCTGGGGCCTCTATGCGGGCTTGGCGAGGCATGGACTCCAAATACGGAATTCTTACTGGTGTCCATCCATAAACTCCCCTCCCTTGTCGAAGATCCCGCCTCTTTTGGCGGGGGTGGGAGGGGCCGGGGGAGGGGGTAGTCTGAAGAATGCTATATGAATATTTTCAAAGGCTTATCACCCCCACCCCCGTATCGAGTACGGGGCCCCGCCCCGTTCCGGGTCGGGACGGGGCAGGCTCTAACCCTCCCCCGTCAAGGGGGAGGGAATTTAAGCCATTTCCGGATGGACACTTACTATTTGTCAACAAAGAAACAACGTCCCCTCATTCACTGATTCACTCGAAGGCGGCCCAATCGACATCCTCAAAAACGGAGATCAGATCCTGATCGACATACCCGTTCGGAAAATTCAGGCAGGGCATTCCGGGCAGGAGATAAAATCAAGACTTCGCGTGTATCAGAGAATCGATCGCACCATTCCCGACCGGTTCATGCGCCGATAGGTCAAACCGGTCGGCTCCGCCGCCAAGGGCGCGGTCCTGGAACCCTATTCTCCCCTATGCCTTGACCTCCAAGCCCCCTATCATGTTGCTAATTTACCCTTGACACACAATGGGCTCCTCTCTATACTTTTACCCCAGAATAGGGAAATTTTATAGAATTTATTAGAGATTAAGTTAAAAAGTATAAGCTCAATAAATAGGGGGAGCACACCTGGATTCCGGCTTTCGCCGGAATGACGTGAGCTTAGCTTATCCTGTCATTCCGGCGCGTCACCCCGGTGAAAACCGGGGCGGAATCCAGACCTCTTAACAGCAACCATGTTCAGCCCTAAATATTGAGAAGATACGTTAAAAACAGAGAACTATTTATCAGGCTGGGTTGGGGAGGATGAACCTCAAACGGATAACTTGGGATTATGACAATCCTCCTGAAGACGAACTGTGGCGAGCCAGGAGGTTGGCCGAGTTTTTCCCTTTTGTTGCCGCCGACCTCACCCGGGAAGACAAGGAGCTAATCCTCAAGTATCTCGACCAAATTAAGCTTCCTGATGAGAGAAAACAAATCATAAGGATGGTTTGCGGTGGCGAAAAAGATACTGACTGAAAAACAGGAGCTTTTGATAAGCCATTTGCCCGAAGAGATTCACACGAATTTCTACCTGACGGGCGGCACAGCCCTCTCCGCCTTTTACCTCGGGCACAGGCTTTCTGAGGATATGGACTTCTTCACGGATGCCGAGGAGAAGATGGCTCCCATTGAATTCCTCACTGGGATCATCAAAAGCCTTCCGTCTTTAGACCATGTTCATTTCGAGCGTCTCTTTGATCGAAGAATCTTCATTGCGACTTTCAAGGACAGCCAGATCCTAAAAGTGGAGTTTACGAGTTACCCGTTCAAGAGCCTTGAAGATCGTCTCATGAAGGGAAAGCTCAGGGTGGACTCCCTTCTCAACATTATGACAGGCAAGCTCTTTGCCATGGCTGACCGATTTGATCCCAAGGATTTTGTGGACCTCCACTTCGCTCTCAGGAGGAAAGACCTGGAATTGGAAAAGCTGATCAAAATGACCGGGAAGAGGTTCGACATCGGGGGTCTGGACTTTGTTATTCCGGAAAGGCTCCTTCTGGCCAAAAGAATTACACCCAAAGACCTTCCTGTCATGGTCAAAAGGATCGACCTGGATGAAATGAAAAGGCACTTCCTTGAACAGGCCTCCCGGCTCATCAAGCTCCGAAGGGGAAGTTAAACCCACAGACCTACGCCCATACATCAAACTGGTCACTTCCGCCGCCAAGAGCACTGTCCTGGAGTAAAGCGAGTAGGGAACGTCCACACCCCTAAAACGTCTTGGCCGCGCTCATAATCAAATCGAAGTGTTCGTCGCAATGTTCTATGAAAACATTATGGGAGAGACCGCATGCTGCAATGACCAGGTCAGCAGACGGCACAGTGTGCCCGGCCTTTCGACATTTTTGTGCAAGACTCCGGGCCAGTTGCCAGATTTCAAAAGTGGTTGGCAAGCATGTGATTTGTTTTTCAAGTTCCATCAATCTCTTTTTCTCGTAGTCTCCTCTTGCCCCATTCCAGAGTTCGACGGCTACCATATCGCACCAGCAGGCCTGAGCGTTGAGCAGCAAATTTCTCACCCGTTCTCGTATGTCCAATCTGCCTGAGGATCGCAGCGCCTCTACCCAACTAGATGTATCCACAAGGACTATTTCATCTTTTTCCATGTTTCGTCTTCGCGCATTTCTTTGAGGTCATCCTGGGCCATGAAATCCTCAAACGTCCCCAAGATTTTTGTTAGCTCGGCAAGGCGCCGTCTTCTGTTAAAATCCTTGATGGCGTATACTACGGCTTCTCGCTTAGTTTTGGCTTTTGTGTATTTTATTACCTGCCGCAATTCGTCATCGGGGATCTCAATGGTGGTTTTCATGAATCCGCTCCGGTCTATGGAATATTCCTACCGCCTCTTGATATTCAATATAGATTAGAATCAGATTCTTTTCAAGACATTTAATGCATACGAATAAGCAGAAATTAGAATACTCGGCATTGAGCATTCCACTTTCTTAAACCGGCAAGTCTTTTCAACAATCACCAAACAGAGAAAACGTCGAATCCCGCCGACGGCTCTATTTCACCTGAAACCTTGCAGCTCCCGTAAGTACCGGAGGCGTTGAATCCGAAATCCACACTCGTGCCTGGGCCGTGTGCATTCCAGGGCGAAGCGACCAGAGATAGCAGGGTGTGGAGGTGCTCGCCACGTGCAGGCCGTCGACGATCCAGTCCACGAAAACCTTTCCGGACAGGCCGGCCACTTCGAAAGAAAAGGCTTCCTCGTCGTCGGGAATCCGGGGATCCATGGCAAGCTGTAGCCCCTCGGTGGGATAGCGCAGGTAGATGGTTGCGGGCGGCTCTTTTTTCCTTGCTTCCCGTGCGGGCACAGTGCCCGGAACGAACCACTCGCTTACGCTCGGACATGGACCATCGGCTGCCAGTCCGCTTTCCCGGCAGATCTCCACCTGGATCAAACGGGGGCTCAAAAACAGCGGCCGGGTATCCCGGTGCCGGTTGAGTTCCGCAAACACGGCGCGCAGCACCAAGGCCGGACCCGTGGACCCCGTCACCCCCTCCATGGCGCTCTGATCGAAATTTCCCATCCAGACGCCCACCGTGTATCGGTAGTTATATCCCACCGCCCAGGCATCGCGATAATCACTGGATGTACCGGTTTTCACAGCCGTTTGAACCGGAAAATGAAGCAGGCTTCCCCGGCCGAACTCCAGGCCTCGGGCATCCGGATCCGAGAGAATGTTCCCCACCAGCGAAGCCACCTCGGGGGAAAATACCCGCCTGCCCTTCACTCCCTCCAGATGATCATCCATCAGGAATTTCAGCGATCGATCCACCCCCTGGCGCGCCAGAACGGCGTAAGCTTTCACCAGCTCCAGCAAAGTGACCTCCCCGTTTCCCAGAGCCAGGCCGTCTCCGTAGTAGTCGGGATGCTGCGAAAGGCTCCGGATCCCCAGCTCGTGGAGACGGTTTAGGAAGTCCTCCACGCCAACGAACCGAATGGCCCGGACTGCCGGGATATTGAGCGAATTCCCCAGCGCATCCCGCAGCCGCACCCGGCCATAATGGGTTCGGCTGTAATTGCGGTAAGCGTGAAGCCCAAGACCTACGGGCTCGGCCAGCGGCGAATCATCGAGCATGGTGGCTGCGGTCCACCCCTTTTCCAGTGCCAGCCCATAGAGAAAAGGTTTCAGCGTCGAACCGGGCTGGCGCGGGGTAGTCACGGCGTCGATCCAGCTTTCGGCCACCTCCGGAAGCAGAACTCCTCCATTCACCCAGGCGAGCACCTCATCGCTCTTGTGATCCATGACCACTGCCGCTGCGTGGCGGACGTTAGCCGGACGGAGATCCTTGAGTCGATAATCAAGGATTGCCTGGACTTTCCTTTGCAAGGAAGCATCCAGGGTGGTCCGCAACCGCCCGGTTGAGCGTAAAGCCGACGGGGCTTCCGATCGGTAGAGGTAATGGACGAAATGTTCCGCGCGGACCATCCCTTCGCTCTCCTCACCCCGCAGCTCCGCCCCCCGGATGTCTTCGCACGCCTCCCCGTGGATGATTGCGTGCTCCGCCAAACGCTTCGCAAGCCGATGGATGGAAGGCCGCAGGAGATCGGCTTCCTTGTGTACATCCAGCCGCGCCGGTGCCCGCACCATCACGACGAGGGCAAGTATTTCCGTCCGGCTCAACGTGTCCAGGTCGCGCCCAAAATAGTAACGGGCCGCCTGCAAGACGCCCCGCCGGCAGCCGGCATAAGGAACCTGGTTGAGGTAGAACTCCAAAATATCGGCCTTGGAAAATCGCCGTTCCAGTACCCCGGCCTCGAGCCCTTCCAGCCACCGCGACCATAACGTGCGGGGCCGCGGATGCCACATCCGCACCACTTGCTCGCTGATGGTGCTGGCTCCCCGGACCGCACGACGGGCCCTGATGTTCTGAAAAAGGGCGTGCACTCTGGCCTTCCAATCTACCCCGTTGTGGCTGAAGAAGCGTCGATCCTCGGAAAACACGAAGGCTTTTTGAAGAAAAAGGGGGATCTGCTGCAAAGGAAGGACATCATGGAGGTTCCAACGGTTCTGGTACGTGATCGTCAGCGCAATGGAATGACGGTCCAGGATCTGAACCTTTCGTGCCCTGGAGGCATCCAGTGTGAGGGACGCAGGGAGGGGAAGCAGTTCCGAGCGCGTGCGCCAGGCAAATACTCCAATCACTGCCGCAAGAAGAAGTGCCCCGATGAGAAGGGCCCGCTTGGGGGATTTCAATGTGACTCTCATCGTCTCGGTCTCCTCTTACTCCCTTTGCACCACGAGCGTTGACGGCATCCCTTTCCCAAAGACCTCCGGGTTGTACATCTCTTCGGCACGGACCGGCAGGACGATAAAATCTCCGGGTGCAATGGCCTGGGCGGTGTAGGACAGATGATAGTTTCCGGCAGGCAGGTATTCGGAGTAAAAGCGCACCGCCTCGTGGCGCAACTCCTGGTGGTAGAAGCTCCATCGGGAAACGCCGTAGGAAGACCAGTCCCCGTAGCGAAACCACCAGGAACCGTCCGCAGGCTGAAACTCGCCCTTTTCCGCATCCACCCGGGAGGCGGTGGCAAGATCGCGGCTGACAGGCTCCAGGCCACCTGGAACCGGATCATCCACCACCACGAAATTTCTGGCGCCTCCCAGGGACACATACAAATCCACGCGCACCAGTTCGCCCCGCTTGAGCTCCATGGGACTTTGAAGCAAAACCCAGCGGCCGTCCCGCTCCACGCTGTATTCCCGATGGATTTCAATGCCGGCGTTGACGGCTTCGGTCCTCAGGGCCCCGGGCGCGAAGGATAAGCGGGCCGCGTAATAGAGACGCCCCCGGCCCCGTCGCTCCACCTTCAAGGTCGCCTTCCGACCGGGGTCCTCGGGCTCCATGGAGCGCTGGAATTCCACCGCTTCATCACGCAGGTCCGTGAAGCGGGTTTCTCCCATCACCTGGTGGTCGAGCCAGGCGCGCACCTCCATCTCCGGCGTTTCAAGCTCGTAGGTCCTGCTGTAATCCAGGAGCGCCTTCATGCAAAACATGTTTTCCTGGGTGTTCTCCCAGTGATCGCGGCTCTTGCGGCTCTCGATTATAAAGCGCACCAATTTCGGTGGAATATCCCCCACCCTCCGGTTTCCCTCAATCGACCCGGCGTACTTCAGCAAAGCGCTCAGCACCGCGCCGTTGGTCCTCAAGGAGGAGGCCAAAATCCGTGTATAACTGTCGTCGATGGTTTCGCTGAAGACGAACTTCCCTCCGGACTGATCGGAATGGGACAGAATCAGCCCGCACACCTCGGCGCAGGTGGCCTCGGTGCCGGGAACCATCAGGGCGGCCATCAGAAAATGGGCCTTTCCGAAAAGGCTCATCTCCTGCACGTGGGTCCGGTAGCGCGAAATGTCCGAACCGGTGATCCTCCCCTGTTCGGCGAGCGCCGCCAGGGCCACGGACCTCACCGTGGAGGCCATGCCCTTGGAATAAAAGTCCGGAACCACGTTTCGCCGGAGCAGGGTGAGCAGGTACCCGTGGAGATTTTCCTCCACGGTGGCGGGTGCCTGGAATCCGCTCTTTCGCAGCCAGCCAAAAGCCAGAGCCGTGTACGCGCTCAGGTAGGGACTCACGTACCGGTCCTCCGGCACGTAAAAGGCCATGCCGCCGTTGGGAGCCTGATAGGCCGAAGCCCGCTCCAAAATATCCCGGGGCAACCGCTCGCTACCTTCCCACTTGAAGTTCTCCGGCATGTATTGCTTCAGGCCTTGATAGTGGGCCGCCATCACTCCCCGGGTGAGAATCTGCTCCCAGCAGGGATACGGGTAATCCCTCAAATAGCGGAAAGCCCCCTCCAGGTGCCCGATCACCGACGGGGAAACCACCACACGGACACCTCCCACATCGGTGCGGATGTGCTCGGGGAAGAGGATGCTTTCCGTAACCTCTTCGGACACTGTTGTGCCGTATGTGGCGGCCGTTTCGAGGGAGAAGCGTTCGCGAACCGGCAGGAAGTGCACCACCCCGTCCTGATCCAGTGCATCGCCGCCCCGTGCCGCAAAGCGGATCCGACCGGGCGCGGTGGTCTTGAGCGGCAGCCACACCGTAGTTCGCTTGTAAGGCTCCGCCGTCAGGCTCTGGATGATGCTCCGTCCCGCCTCGCCGGGGCCGGTTTCAATAGGGCCTTCCGCTGTCAAGGTGACGCTCAGATCCCGGCGCTGATCCGTGCGGCTCATGACGCTAAATCCGGCCACGAAGCTGTCGCCGGCGGTCACCTGGTTCGGCATGACCGGCCGGATTTCCGTGGGCCTGTTCACTTTGAAGCTCTCGTCCCCCAGCCCCATGCGGTCGCCGGGGGTAACGGCCATCGCCAGTACCCGCCAGCCGGTCAGGTTGTCCGGCGCTTCAAATTCGATCCTCGCCTCTCCGCGGGCGTCGGTCAAGAGAGAGGGGTTCCAGTAGCTGACGAACTTGAACACCGAGCGCAACCCGATATCCAGGCCTCCGCCGCCACCCGTGGTGGCGCCCTTCTTTTCGAACATCTGCCTGCCCACAAGGCGCATCAGCAGGCTGTAGTTCTTTAAATCCAGCCCATCCACCGTGTAGAAGCCTTTGTAAGGGTCAAAATAATCCCGTCCCTGGACCAAAAGATCCAAAACGGATTCATCCAGAACGGTTACCGCCAGTTCAATGGGACCCTCTACGGCGTTGTTTCGCGGGGCCGCCTTCAAACACACCTTCACCCGGTCGCGGGGTTTATAGGTCTCGCGCTCCAGTGATACCTCCACGTTGATTTCCTTGTAGGGGTCGTTTACCGGGACCTTGACGTACCCCATGCGAAAGGCAGGTTTGCCCAGATCCACCTGCGCATTGTCCACGGGTCTCGCCACCCGCGGTGACATCACGACCACCGACAGGAAATAGCCGGGAAGATAGTCCTTCAGGACTTCAAATTCGATGACGGGGGTGCTTGTATCCAGGGTCTTCACCCAGCTTGCAAGCACCCCGTAACGTTCCACGGTAATGAGTGCCCGGGCGCCCGGAAAGGGATTTTTCAACAGATAACGGGCTGTCTCGCCCACCCCGTAGGTGTTCTTCTCGGGGATGATTTCCAACCGATTGTCCGGAGTTTCTTCCCAGACCACCCGGCCTTTACCGGTCACCCACTGAAAGATGCGGGTACTGTGGGACCGGCCCCGGGTGTCCTCCACGGTTGCCGTGATCCGATAAGACCCGGGATGCCGGGGGGTAAAAACGCCGGTGACCGGCTCGTCCCCGGAAACAACCTCGAAGTTTCCTTCCTCAACCCACTCGGCAGTGTACTGGGTCAGGTATGCATTTCCCGCACCCTTTACCCGGGCGGCTTTCGTTTCCCGCCGTTCGATCAGAACCGCAATGGGGGTATCCGCCACCGGTTTTCCATTTTCGTCCACCACCAGCCCCTCCACACTGGCAGGTTCGTCTTCTTTCAGAACCCATGCGGTCTGACGAAGGCCCACATACCGATCCCGCCCGGCGTAGCCGGCGGTGGCCGTACCGGCGATATACTTCCCGCGATCATCACGCACCGCACTTTCCACAACCAGCCGGCCGTATAAAATATCGCTTTCGGTGAGCGTAAACGAGGTCACCAGGGCGCCCCGATCGTCCACCTTTCCCTCGGTCTTATAATGGACCTGTCTGTTTCGACCTTCGGGAACATGCGTATCGAAATAGAAGCCCGTGGCCAACGGCGCCTGAGGCTGAAGGGGCCGGCTTTCAAGGGTGGCGGTAACGCGGGCCGGGGCGTCCGCGTAAGGGCCGCCGGCGTGGAGACTCGCTCGGGTGGTTATCTCCACCCCTTCTCCCGGCTGAAACCGCTGGCCGTTCAGATCGCTTGTCACCCGAAAGGGTGCCGGCGTAAAGTCGCTGACCAGGACGCGCATGGGAATCCAAACATCCTCATAAAACGCTGCGGAAAGCTGGAACGCATACCATCCCACAGCCCCAGCGGCGGGCACCGTGAACTCCCCGTGAAAGGCCCCGAATTCCGAGAGAAGAAGTTCTTTGACCTCGTGCACGGTTTTTCCCATGGGATCGAGAACCTTGAGGGAGTAGCCCTCTTTGGGCGGTGGAACAAGGGTCTCGTTATCCTGATTTCGCACGTAAATCTTGTACCGGATGGTGTCCCCGGCTTTGTAAATTCCCTGGGCGGTGGTGCCCCATGTGTGGATGTGCCCGTGACGCCGGCGCGTTTCGGAAAAAACCGAGTAAGAAGAGGCGCGAAAGGTGTCCACCTCGAAATCATAATTTAACGGCATCAACGCCAGATCGTTTCCCTTTTCCACCCGCACAAAGAGTGCCGGACGGCTGGTACCGTCGGACCAGAGCAAGCTCAGGTCCGGGTCGATCTCCCGGGTGCCGGCGAGCATGGCAATCCCCTCGGGATTGGTCTTGGCGTGGGTTAGGACGGGGGGCTGCGGCTTTAAGGCAACATAGGTGTCGCTATGAATTTTCACAGTCGCGCCGGCCACAGGCTCACCGCCGGCAAGGTCCGTCACCCACACCAGGGTGTTGTAATGGCCGGCCTTCAGGTGAATCTGAAAGGGGGTTACCTGGGCGAAAAACCAGCGCTCCAGGAGTTCCTTGGAAACGGATGGATTGGACCGGATCGTGCCCTGTACCACGCCGCTTTTTCCGTCCAGCATCTCCCGAACGTTCAGGGGTATTCTAAAAGCGACGTCCTCCGCCTGTGGAAGGGCGATTTCCTTTACGCGGCCGGCCTCCTTTCCGTCGGCGGTCAACCGGTCGTAGGTGAGCGTGAGGGATTCCAGATTGGTCACCACGATGGGCATCTCCGTTTCCTCGGCCTTTTCCAGAACCGCCCGCGCGTGGGTCAAGGTGAAATCCGGCAGCCGATGATCGGTGGCGAACTGCATGTCTATCGGCTCCATCAGCGTTCTTCCGAACTCGTCTCGAAGCGCTTTCGCATCGCTTTTCACGGTGTAAACCTCGAAAGCTTCGAGCACTTCCGGAAGGAAAACAGGATATTTTTGTCCCCGGGTGTGGGGAGCCCGGAGCCTTGAATAGCTCCTTCGATTCGCCCATGGATCGTAGTCCTGTCGCCCGCCTGCCAGATCGGGCGTGATCGTCACGTGATCCCTCACTTCCTCGCTGATCACCGGGGATGTGAAGACCAGGGAAACATTGCCGAGGGGGTTGCAGCGGGGCTGCCTGTCAAGGGGCATGCCCGGCCCTAGGGAGATTTGAGTGCCGGTGTTGTCGGTGCATTCCACCCCGGTGAAGCGAAATTGCGGGAAGGTGTCGTAGGACACCAAAACCCGCTCTTCGATCCCGGGTTCCGGCCCAAGGGCCGACATCAGTCCGGGCTCTATTTTCAGCTCAACCTTTGTGTCCGGAGGAAGTTCCGTTTCCGGAGATACGAGCCAGACCCGTCTCGCTTCGGTACCTTGGCTACCTGCGGAAAGCGCGTCTTTCGAGGCGGTTTCCCCGGAGGAACCCGCAGGGTTCGTTATCAGGATGATTTTCTCCCCCGGAACCGGCAACACCCTCGGGGTTTCCCGAATGTCCGGGTCCGGTTCCACCTTGAGGGAGACGCGCCGGGAGTCCTTTGCTTCAAGGAGCATGAAGACGTGCTGCTCCACGGACTTCAGAACCACCGGCTGGGTGAACGTGAGCCGGATGTACGGCATGCCTGGTGACTTCCATGTCTTGAACCAGGCATGGCGTACCGCAGGCCGCTCCGTGACGAAGGTATGGTGAAACGGTTCGCTCAAAGTGGCCCCGTCCTCGGCCCGGATTCCGGGGTTCATATCAATCTTATAGCGGGTGGCGGGTCTTAAGGCCGTCTTCTCATTCAGTTGGCAGGAGAGAGCGCTTGGATTCAGCCAACGCCACTGGCAGTCCAGAGTCGGCTTTATTGTAATGGGAATCTCCGATGCACTTCGGTCCATGCGGCCGAGCGGTACCACCGGACGGTCAAATTGAAAGACGATCCGGCGTCCGGGCGGCACATCCTCACCCTCCGGCGTAACGCGCAGGATGGTAAGGGGCTTGGGCGTCCCCGCGGAGCCGAAAGCCAGCAGCATGAACACACTCCATACGATCACAATGGGAACAAAAATCAATGACCCAAACCGGCGCATCGTTTTTGCCTCCTTTTGATTTGGGGTTAAGAGGAATTGGATACGGTTGAAACCGCATAACCGGTTACAGGCTCAACTTCTACCCCCACCGGTATGTCCACCCGCAGATGCAGATAGGGTGGGCTTTTGCCTTCGGCGTCTCCATCCCCCGGAGGGCCTCTTTGATAGGGGTTCGGAGGATGGTTTCTCGGGGATTTTCATACCACATCCTGCCGGGAATTGAAAGCAAGGCAAAGGGTGACGGGGACGTCCTTCCTTTTCTTCAATCACGGAAAACTCCCGCCTTCGGGGGTCGGAAATCATCGGCTTTGACGGAAATGGGTCGAGGTGAATCCGACCAGCGGGCGTGTCGAGCGGCAGGTTCATTCGGGCATGCCTAAATTCTCTCGATTTATATTCTCATCCCGGAAGGCCCTCTCCTGGTAACGCATCTATTTCTCCAACACCCCACCACCATCACCCCTTTTCCTTATGCCGTATGTTGTGGTGCGTTTTCTTTTGACACCAGCCAAAATTCGTGATTATTTTTTTCTCAAAAAAATGATTTCTTCTCCCTCCTATCCCTATGAGTTCTTATCCCTGATCGGCAAAAAAGCTTTGTCACCGATCGTCTGTTTCATTCATAAAAAAAGTAGACCCGAGGTATGTAAAGGTAAAGGAGATAACTATGACAGGTAAGATCCGGAAGATGGTCACGCAGGAAAGCGCTTTAAGTCTGCTCCTATTGGCAGGATTCCTCTCCCTCATAGCCCCTACGGCGCTGGCCCAAAGAGGACCGGGGCCGGGTGGAGGAGCCGGCGCAATCACGCTCACACGATTTGAAACCGCCGATTTCTCGGGTTCCGGGATCTGTGCCTTGTGCCACAGTCAACTCAGGGACAGCGCCGGAAACGATGTATCCATGGACTCGGACTGGCGGTCCACCATGATGGCCAATGCCTCCAAGGACCCGCTGTGGCAGGCCAAGATCAGTTCTGAGGTCAGTCGCCTCCCTGATCTAAAAGAGGCCATCGAGGAAAAGTGCAGCCGGTGCCATATGGGGATGGCACGCTATCAGGCGCTGAAGGACGGAAGCCCGGTTACGGTGCTCGGCGCCGACGGCTTTCTCGATCCGGCCCACCCGCTCCATGCGGCGGCCATGGACGGCGTATCATGTACCCTCTGCCACCAGATCCAGAATGTCAACCTGGGGCAGCCCGGTAGTTTTACCGGAAACTATGTTATCGACACATCCACGTCCCCGCCAGGCCGTCTGATCTTCGGCCCCTTTGCCCAACCACCCCGAAATCCCATGGCCAACAACTCGGGATTCACCCCGCAGCAGGGGCAGTACATGACAAGCTCCACTCACTGCGGCGTCTGCCATACCCTCTATACGCCCAGCGTCGATGTTGAAGGAAATGTCCTGCCTGATGAGTTTCCTGAGCAGATGACCTATCCCGAATGGAAGTTGAGTTCTTTCAGTCAGGACGGACCGGATTTTAAATCCTGCCAGGACTGCCATATGCCCGAGGCCCTGGGACCCGTTGTCATCAGCAATCGTCCTCTTTGGCTCCCGGCTCGCAGCCCATTTGGACAGCACCATTTCGTGGGGGGCAACAGTTACATGGTAAACCTCCTCAGCAGCCATGCGGCTGAATTGGGCGTAACGGCGGATCCGGAGCATCTGGATGCAACCATGGCCCGGACGCACGCACAACTGCAGTCGAATACTGCAGCGCTCAATATTACTTCAATCACACGGAATAACGGAGAAATTGTATTTACTGTCCATGTCCGGAATCAGGCGGGACACAAGTTCCCAACCGGGATTCCCACACGGCGGGTTTGGCTGCACGTCACAGTGGAGAAAGGGAAAACCGTAGTCTTCGAGTCCGGCCGCCCCGAGACCGATGGCCGTATCGCGGGTGATGATGCCGTGGATGGGCCCCTTCCTTATGAACCCCACTACGAAATCATCAGCAGTGCGGATCAGGTGCAAATCTATGAGCCCGTCATGCTCGACAGCGCCGGAAAGGTCACTTATACCCTGCTCCGGGCAGTGTCTTACGGCAAGGACAACCGGCTGTTGCCGTTGGGCTTTGACAAGACCACAGCGGCATCAACCGACATGGCCGTTCACGGCAGGGCTTCAACGGATGCCGACTATACATCCGGCGGGGATCAAGTGACTTACAGAATTAGCGACCCGGGAGGCCCTTTGACACTGAGAGCCGAACTGCTCTTTCAGGCGGTGGCCTATCAATTTGCCGAAGACTTGAGGTCGGACGGCACCGATCCAGTTAACCGCTTTATGTCTCAATACGACGCCTCGGACAAAACACCCAACGTGGTTGCATCGGCTCAGCTGACCGTCAACTAGGAAACTGTGGCTCGCAAAGGGGTGACGTTCGGGGAGAACTCACCCCTTTGTGAGATGAACCATCCGCATCAATTTTCGCACACGTTTCCCGTCAGAAGAGGTTAGACATAACCGTTCAGGGGTTCAGGGTTCACACGCGGCCCAAGCGCCGTTCAGGGTTACCTTTCTTTCGCTGACTTATCCTTCTTTGTGAGGCTCTAAACCTTACAAGGGGGCTCTCGGGCCGGCTGCCATGCCTCAATATCCTCGAATCGTTCCATTCGCATGGACTCTCCCTTCAGAGCAAATGCGTTAAAGGTCCAGATTTGAAGTACCCCCCCCCACCTCAAACCTTGAACCCTGAACCCTTGAACCTGTGAACGATTAAGGTTAGACATATATGATGAAAAGGCCATGGAAAATCTGGCCCGTTATATCGTCCGGGCTTCCTTTTCCCAGGAGAGAACGACTTATATCCAGGAGGAATCAAAAGTTATATATCAGTTCATTGCTTTCCGAAATGCATGGAACTCGTCGGAGTTCGCGCGATCTTTCGGTGTTGCCGATACAACCGTTCGCAATTATTTGGACGTTATGACAATAGCGCTTGTCATAAATCAATTGCAGCCATGGCATGAAAATACTTCCAAACGCCATGTAAGGGATCCTAAAATCTACATTTCCGATTCAGGATTGCTCCACAGCCTTTTGAATCGCAGAACGTTGAAAGATCTTGAAGGGCACCCGAAGGTGGGGACATCATGGGAAGGATTCGGGCTCCAGCAGGTGATTCGCAGGCTCGGCGTAAACCCGGAAGAATGCTTTTTCCGGGCCTCTCATGCAGGGGCCGAGCTGGATTTAGTTGTCGTCAGGGGGAGGAAAAGGTTCGGTCTCGAATTCAAACGTACAGTCGCACCGCGCCTGACCCCATCCATGCGCAGCGGCCTCGTCGATCTGAAACTGTTGAAGATAGACATTGTCTACGCCGGGGAAAATTCCTACATGATGGACAAAAAGATCCGTGCCGTCCCATTATCACGTCTGCTCGACGATATTGAACCTTTGTAGAGAAAGGCACTTCCCTTGGTCCGACCTCCGGGCCGCGCTTTGGCACGTCGGCGACAGGGCGCATGTGTCTGGGTTAGATGTTGCCTGACAAATTCGAGTACTTGGCGCAGCGCGGTTTCAGGGGAAGAACTCAACCGGCTTTCAACGATCGTGGCTTCATCGCCATCGTGTTTATGATGAGGGGATGTCAACACGCGCGGATGATGAGGGGCATTATCCCATCGATACAATTTGCCTCGTTGCCTACGCTGCTACCAGTGATATGAATAATCGCCATCCGCAGATAGCCACACGTCAAGAAATGACCCGTCCACTATTGTCAGACGTAGCTTGTCCGGGTTGGCTGGCGTGCCGCCAATGAAGGCGGCTTTGATGACAAGATCGGTGTATTCGGTTGAGGCGAGTTGAGCAAGTGACTTGTAGATTGCCAGCACAGACTAACCCTTGTCCGCGGCCTGACGTAGGCGTGCGATGTGAGCTTCCTTGTTTTTCCAGACGATATAATCCTCCCAGGCCGGATGTCCCGCAATCTCTCCTTGCTCAATCCCGGCAACCAGGTCTTCTTTTGAAAACACGTCATACCGTTCGCGGATATCCGCGATTTCTTGCTCAGCCAATCGGATTTCCTTTTCGATTAGAGCCAGCAACCCTTTGCGGACCAGTTCGGACTGGGGCATGGACAAAACATTCCCTAGTTCCGTTGCCATCGCATCAACATTCATTTTGCTCCTCTCTGATTTTCTTCAACATGGACAAGGACTCGCTTTCTATGAGTAGGAATATAGAGGATTGGCCTATCGTGCGTCAAGCATGACATCGTGCGCCAGCCCAGGTTCTTCGAATCCGGGTTAGGAGGCCGGAACCCTCCTAGCCCCGGCATATTTGGAACCACAGGGCCTCCGCCTGAATCGTCTCTTTCAGATAGATCTGAGCATAGGCGGAAAGCGTTTCCTGTTTGGATGTGGAATCCCATACGATGGGCAGAAATCCATATTGCATGGCCTCATCCAAGTCAAACTTATCCCCAAGCTCCTCGGGTACGAAAGGGTGCATGGAGCGGCACAAGGCCCGTCCGGCGAGTAAATTCACCCCGGATCCTTTCAGCTTTCGGGCACTGGGTCCGCACAGGACAAAATTCAACCGCTTTCCCGCCATAAACCGATGCACCTCGTTCAGCAGGTTTGGCAATTGTTGTACTTCGTCAACAATTACCCAGCGGTCGGCCGAGACAGCTCGTAGTTCGTCCGCGAGTTGACCGGGATAGGAGAGCAGCCGCCGGTAGGTCTCCTCGGATAACAGATCGATGGTAGGCGCATCGAAAAATGTGGACAGAAGCCATGTGGTCTTCCCTGATCCACGGGGGCCTAGTAGAAAGAGAGACACTCCTTCGCTCTCCCTACCCCTGAATAGCTGAGTCCCCCAACAAAACCGTCTTGCCATGAAAAGCCTCCCATCTGAAAGGCTCATTTAATCTCAAATTTCAAGGGCAGACCCCATTCTCACCTTGATCATTTATGATCTATGTCAGGAGTTCTGACTTTAAGCCGCAGCGAAGATTCAAGATTTGAAATTTTGAAATCGTAATCCAAACCGAGTCAGGGAACCCTCATGCATCGATTAGTTGCAGTTAATCTACAGTCCCAGGCAAGGCCTGGCAATGACAACCTATATCCAAATTTGATCACGAAACCGCGGCTAACTCTTTCTGATATTTCTCCACCCATCCATCAGCACCGCATTCTTGGATGATTTCGATTGCTTTTTGTAGGTTTTCCCTGGCTTTGATCTGATCGCCTTTTCGTTTATACAACTCAGCATGAAGTGCATGATCCCCGCCCAAATGCCATATCATGCCATTCCGGTTATCAGCTTCAATGGCATTCTGAATACAAGTCTCAGCTTCAAGAAAACATTGATCATCACAATTCAGAAGAATCTCACCGATGTATCGTTGTATCCAACCTTCAAATACCTTCGCTCTATTTCCATGAGTAAGAGTAAGCAGGTGCTCGAAATCAAAATTCCACTCATCATTCATTACTTTTGACCTTATTGATCCAATTTTGTTTAAATTCATGCAAGTGGGCATTATGTTTACACGCTTTAAAGCTGAGGCTCCTCTATCATAATGTTCACCGGCTTTTAGAAAATTCCCAACTTCGAAATAGGTTTTTCCTAAAAAGAGATTTGAAAATGAAACATATGAAAAATAATCGATTTTTTCACTAAAATCCAGAGCTTTTAGGAGATACTCAATTGCTTGTTCAAAATATCCTTTTCCATAAGAGCAGACTCCGTGAGCGGTATAGGCCATCGCTAGAGAATGTATATCATTAACTTCTTCCGCGACCTGAACCGCTTCTCCACTCATCTGGTATGCAAGGTCGATTTTTCCCCAATTAAAATAACACAAATGGCTAATGACGCTCTTTACAACCGATATTAGTGTTAAATGATTTGTAAAAATATTGAATTTTAATGCTTTTTCTAAATTAAAAACTGCCTTTTCAAATTGGCAATCAGATGATAATGCTATACCAAGCCACCAGTTAATAAAAAACAAAGAAACGGAATCATTTTTATTCTCCGATATATTCAATGCCTCCTCAAGATAATCAATGCTCTTGACTTAATTTTCTTCGACCATAATATAATAGGATCCCAATATGGTGGCAATTTGTGAGATCCTGTTTTGAAGACCAAGCTTTCTTGTCAAATTTACAATCGGATCAACACACTGCTTTGACACAACATGATGATTAAGTGTCGTATAGTGAATGCCTAAAACTACCCTCGTGTCGACAATTTGCTCTTGAATTTTATTAGTTTGAGGCAATTTTTCCAAACAAGCTATTCTCTTTTTCAAGTAAAATATTGAATCATTAAAAAAACCTGCCTTTTCAGCCTTTTTGGATGCTAACTTCGAGTAGTGAGCCCCCTTTTCGTAGTTCTCTGCTATGACGAAATGCTCGGCCAAAATTTCGTAATGCTCTTCAATGCGATTTTTGTATAACTCTACAATGCTATTGCCGATATTCTCATGAAGCCTTTTTTTCTTTTCACTCAATATCGAGTCATACACGATCTCTTGGGTCAGGGCATGCCTAAAGACGTAGCTGGACTCCGGGAATATCCCTCTCTCAAACACAAGGTCGGAATCCTTAAGAACAGAAAGGCTGGACAATAAATCATTCTCGGATAAATCTGTAACTCTGTTTATTATTTCGTAGGCAAACTCCCTCTCAATTGCAGACCCAGCCTGAAGCACTTTTTTGGCCTTTTGGGGAAGAGAATCGACACGGGAGGTGATAACATCCTGAATCGTGGAAGGAATGCTGATTCCCTGGATTTCCTCGGCCAAATAGCATTTCCTGTCTTCTCTTTTAATGATGCGTAAGTCATTAAACGATCTTATGAATTCCTCAATGAAAAAGGGAACCCCTTCTGTTTTCTTTAGGATTAGATCCTCAAGACCCTTGTCTATGGCCTCAGCATTCAGAAGGATGGTCACCATCTTCAAGGTTTCCCGCTTTGATAAGAGGTTCAAATTTACCTGAGTATGATGTGATTTCCCGCCCCATGTGTGCAAGAATTCAGGGCGATAGGTGAATAATAGAAGTACTTTTGCCCCTTGAATACTATCTGATATATCCTTCAAAAATTTCTCGGAACTTTTGTCGATCCAATGTAGATCTTCAATTGCCATTATGAGCGGTCTTATCTGTGAATTCTTAAGAACGATCCACTTCAATGCTTTCGTAATTCTGTCATTTTTTTCTTCAAAGCTCAGTGGGACCTTATCAATACCACTATCCTTAAGAGATAAGAGTTCAAGGATATATGGAAGGGTAGAGGCTTCATCGGCCCCTAGATTCCTTAAGCCCGCACTGACCTTCTCTCTGATCTCGAAATCTGCATTACCATCCCGGATATCGAAGTTTGCCTTCAGTATGTCTGTTATCGGATGATAAGCAACGTTTCGGCTGTAAGAGAGACATTTGCCCTCCAAGAAGGTTACGTCTTCGTTGGCAACTGCCTTTCTGAACTCATACAAAAGCCTGGATTTGCCAACGCCTGCCTCTGCCATTATTGAAAATGCCTCGCCCCTCCCCAACTTACACCGCTCAAAGCCATCTAGCAAAAGCTCAAGTTCTCTTTCCCTTCCAACGATAGGGGTAAGTCCCCGCTCGGCGCTAACGTCAAAACGGGTCCTTCTGGTGGTTGGAGCGATCACTCGGTAGACTCTTATCGGTTCTTCTTTTCCCTTGACCGCTTTTTCTCCCAAGGCCTCAAATCGGAAAAGCCCCTCAGTGAGCTTGAATGTCTCTTCTGTCACATAGGTAGCACCAGGCTCTGCTAGTCCCTCCACCCTGGAAGCCTGGTTCACCGTATCTCCCACAGCTTTGAATTCCACCCGGAGATCATTTCCCAAGGTGCCCACCACTACAGGTCCTGTGTGAATACCAATCCGCATTTTAAGAGGTGGTATGCATTCTTTTTCTTGTTTAAGGCCATCTCTGAATCTCACCATCTCACGATGGATAGCATAGGCAGACTGAATAGCCCTCTGAGGAGCGTCCTCCAAAGCGATAGGCGCACCGAAAAGAGCCATTATCCCATCTCCAGTCATCTCATTGACCGTGCCCTCATAATCGTGGACCTTGTGAATAAGGATCTCATAGACCTCATCCATGATGGAATAGGCTTCTTCAGGGCCAATCTTCTCCACTAGAGGCGTGAAACCCTCGAGATCGGCGAACAGTACAGTCACCTGCTTTTTTTCACCTTCAATCTTGTCCCTTTGGGATAAAATTCTCTCAGCCAGTCCACCAGGGAGATACTTTTGAATTCTCTCTATTTTTTCATCGAAGGAAAGCTCTTTGGAGGAAGGCTCTGCTGGAAAGCTTAAACCATGCCCGCACTCCATACAGAATTTGAAGCTAGGCGAATTACCAGTACAGCACTTTGGACATATAATCTCTAATTTGTTTCCACATTGGATGCAAAATTTAGCTTTTTCAGGATTGCCGGTTTGGCAGGATGGGCATTTCATTTTTCATACCCTCCATCCACGTGAATGATGAACGTACAGCGTAAACATGGGTAATATTGTATTTTTCTATCAAAACAAAATTCGGTTGGATCCAGCCGGTTGGAGTCAATGGTCATTGGCTGCCAACCAGATCATGTGTTCTGGTAGTGCCCGGAGCCTTATGATTTTTCGAAAACCAGAAAGAATACGATCTACCCCGGAGTGTAATTGGATCTCTTTTGGCGAAAAGAGCGGATTCATGCTGGCAAAGAGTTCTTCGAAATCCGCTTTGTCATTTAGGAGCAACGCCATGTAATCGGGATTGTCCAGGTTTTTTACCAAAGGCGCATCGACCAGCATATTGTTGAGCATCCGCTGCATAGCGTTGTTTCCTGTCTTCCGGCGGTTGCCACGATTCAGTTCTCTAAAGAACTGATCGAGAATGTTGTTGGTGCGTTGAAGATACAGGGTAACGGATCCTTCTGGCGTATTAACTACCATTGGATTGTTAAAAAGCTTTTCAAGGTATTTGTCGATTTGTTTGACCATGTTCAAGCAAAGTGAATCGGAAGCAAGTGTATGATCCTTATTGACCCCACTGCAGAATGCCATGACACCCTCTCGGATGTTGGACCTGGCTCGCTCAGCCCATGCATGAGCATCACTTCCGAAGTCATCCACAGGACCATTTTCGTCATACGTAAAGCTAATCGCTAAATCACAGTCAGAAGTTAGATCCCATACCTGGGGAAAGTGACCTGCCTGAGAGCCCCCGGATAAAGTGACATCGCCGTAAATTTCCGGCATGGGTCGGCCCGCTGGCATCCCCCCACCAGTTGCATTTGGCATCGACATAGGAGCCCGTCTTGAGAACTCCATATTGATCTATTGGGGAAAACTTGTTGTTGTTAATTCTGATATCACCGCCGGTGAAGTTGGCCTCTATGTATACAGACGCCCACGGAACCGAGGATCCACCATAGAACTCGCACTTTGTGATGGCGACGTTCTCAAGGGTAGGCACGTTACCCCAGCAACCAAGGTCGATATCCTCCCAGGCGCTCGCCTCGAACACGCAATCGGTAATCGCCACGTTGATATGATTGCCGCAAATTAGGCTGACTCCCGCGTTGTTGTTTGAGAGGTGGTTCCTCTCGATGACGAGATCTGTCACCTGGGCGTTTTGGCCGAAGCTTATTCCTATTCCACTATTATCGATGGTATTGTCTGTGATTATCATGCCGGTTATTGTGCAATCTGTCACTAGAGTCCCGTTTTCAGAATGGTCGTGGATGTCGTTATTGGAAATTTTTATATCAGTGTAGACCGACGGTGGTCCCCATGTCCAGATCCCAAATCTGCCATTTTGAAGTGATAAGTGATAAGAACTTGCTTTTTCAGTGGAAGACTATAGGGAGATGGGCCTTGTGTGTCAAGAAGAAATGACACGCTCCATATTGTGAATGAAATCCTTCCGGAAAAACACAATTAAAATAGGGGGCTCAGAAAGGAAAAAAGTCGAAAGGGTATCGGCATTAATTGAGAAATGAGATGAAAATCCGTGTAATTCCAGCATATTATCCTGTCATCCGCCCATTTTCTTTTTAACATTCCCAGGATACGGCTTCCCCGCCAAGGTCCATATCTTCCTCGGCATATTCCACATCAAAATAGAGATGGTCGTCGGACGGCGATCACTGGGAAACCGATTTGATGATTGGTCTGATCGTTCGATCTGGAGGCCGAAAGGCCTCCGGGTCGAACGACTCCCCCTTGTTGGGAACGTGAGAGCACATAGAGGCCAAGGCTTGTGCTTGCATCCGGTTTGCGGGGCATACCGTCGACTTTTGCGGGGCCATTCCAGGGCATCAAAAACTTTATTGCGTTGACTTTCGGGTGATACTCGTGTACACAATTAAAAACACAGTTTGGAGGTAGGGCATGAAATTTATCAGTGTACGCGACTTGCGTGGGAAATCGGCCGAGGTATGGAAGGACTTACCCGCAGAGCGAGAGGTGGTGGTAACAAGCAACGGTCGGCCCATTGCCATTTTATCGACAGTCAACGAATCAAACCTTGAAGAATCCCTCTCCGCGATCCGCCAGGCTCGTGCTGCCGAGGCCGTGATGAACCTTCAGCGCCGATCCGCTGAGCGGGGGACGGACGGCATCACCATGGAGGAGATAAACGCTGAGATAAAGGCGGTAAGGGGAAAGCGCAAGCGATGAAGATCGTCCTTGATACGAATGTCCTCGTGGCAGGTCTCCTCTCGCCATTCGGTCCCTGCGGTGATATCGTGCGCATGGTCTCATCCGGCAACCTGACCCTGTGCATTGATGCCCGGGTCTTGTCCGAATACAGGGAGGTATTGGAGCGTCCCAAGTTTAGCTTTGACCACGACAAGATTGCCGCTGTCCTTGACTACACTGTGCATCATGGGGTGATAGTGGCCTCTACCCCTCTTTCCCTGCCATTGCCTGACCCTGATGATGAGCCCTTTCTAGAGATAGCTCTTTCAGCCGGGGCAGACTACCTGGTCACCGGCAACGCTGCCCATTTCCCTCCTGAACCGTGCCAGGGGGTACGCGTGGTTTCGCCGGCGGACTTCTTGAAGCGCGCCGTGAAGCGGCGAAAGGGCACGAAACGAGATGCATAACCTTGCCGCCTCAGTTGACGGCGCATAAAGCGCCGCCTCTGCGGGATGGAGCAGGTTCTTCACATTTTCATATACTGTTTTGCCAAGCCGATGGGGAGGAAGGGACTTCCTAACCGACACACCTCCGTCATGAACCGGGAGATCGGGGAAATATTCGAGTGACTGAGCCATTCCGGTCTATCCAAAGCGAACCGGAGGTTCACCATGCGCGTGGCAGAAGACGGAGCATTAAGGAAGGCAGATGAAAGAATCATCGCATCAATATCCAATGTCAAGGTTTGACCCCGCCTTCGCACAGGATCGCAAAGACAAACGGGGATGTTTTGTGGCCTGTGGACCTGGGATCGGGCCAAGGCAATTCGTTGAAAATGGCCTTTTAAGAAGATGCCGTCCATGCCGAGAGGTGACCGGCGGCCCCTTAGAATGGCATTTTAGGCCACGAAAATGGGCTTCTAAGGCCTGAAAAAGCCTAGGTTTGTGGCGATAATTCTTGGATATCAACAGAGTAGCTTGGTCCGACCCGACTTGAGGGCTTGACCGCTTCCATGATACCAGATTCGGCTTGCGCACATGCGTCATAACCCTTCCTCAGCTTATAAGGACCATCCTGACCGTACCCCGAGATCGAGCAATACATGAGTCGAGGATTAATGCCTTGGACATCCAGGTAGCCTAGGCCAATTTTTTCCATCGTGCCGGGAGCGAATCCTTCTAACAGAACATCGGTAGATGGCAGAAGAGACTTAATTACTTCGACCCCCTCGTGGGTTCGGATATCTATCACTATGCCGCGTTTGTTCCGGTTAACCGTTTCACAAAATGCTCCCATAATAGCAGATCTCAGGTGGTCGCCATGTTGGGGGTTCAACCTTGATCACATCTGCTGCCATATCCGCTAGTATCATGGCTGCGTAAGGGCCAGCAATGGATTGAGCGAACTCCAGAATGCGTATAGGTTCAAAAGGTTGCATCGATTATCTCCTTTATTTCAACCCCAAAAAGGCTTCCTCTTTTTCTTGAGCAGATTGATAAATGCTTTTAGCGATAAAGCTGCTCGCATGGTGACGATGCTTTCTCAAAAGCTCAGCCTTTAAAGCATGCATGGACTTTTCCTCCTGATCTTCCAAGGTGCAAGCTAACGTTAAATCCACGAATTGCAGAGCCATGGCTGTATTCCCAGCCTCTTGCAGCTGATAGGCATGTTTCATGAGCTTTTCTTTCCCTATCAACTTAGCGATTTCCCTATCCCTTTCGCTTCGCTTAGGTGGGAAAAGGTGAGAAGGATTACCATCGTACCATCCGGTGTATTCCCTTAACACACCGTGAATAATAAATTCTGGGCAACCATAGCGAGGAGCTAGGAATTCAGTGTCCAGCATCCCTTCTGGTACCGAGATATCATGGATGATATCCTCGTACCACATTCCTTGATTTAGACGCTTAACGACTTCGTCGTGCAGGTAGCGAAGAAGTCGCGAAATTTTCAGCAGTGTTTCCCGAATCTTTTGCGCTCCCTGGATTACCCGACCATGGCCGGGGATTAAAATTTCCGGCTCTTTGGCCAAGATTGCCTCCAGCCCTTCGGCCCACTCCAGCGCGAACCGCTGAACCTTAAAGGGATTGCCGACATTGGGGACGCTGTAAACCACCAAATCACCAGCGAAGACCGTTCGTTTTTCTGGAACCCATACCCACAATGCATCATCTGTTTCTCCCAATGCATGGTAAGCGTGAAAGTCCAGGCCACCTATACTCATGCTAATCGAGTGATCGAAAATGATATCCGGATTTCGGTCAGGCAGAGAAAATGCTGGGGGATCGTCCGATTTGAAATTGAATTGAATTCGATTGATATGTTCGTGGTATCCATGAAGCATCATATATTTCTGGAAACGCTTTAGCACAAGGCGATGAGCTATCACGGTGGGCGGACTGGATCCTAGAGTGCTGGCTTCTTCGAAAAGAACGTTTAAATTGAAGGCGTGATCAAAGTGGCCATGACTGAGGAAAACTGTAGTTACGGGCGCATGACTTACTTCCCGCAACATTGTCATAGTTTTCCTAATATAGGCCTTAGTGGGCATATCCAGCAATACAAGACCCTCCGATGTCTCAACGACGCCAGTGTTTCCGAATCCTGGAAGCATCCATACGCCGTGCGTCGGGCTTACAATTTCGGTCTCTTGGATGTGCATGTGCCCGTACTTCAAGGGTTCTGTCATTTTATTCTCCCCCTTTATTTAAATCATATCGAGATGACTTTTTCATAACTTATTCAAAATTCTAACATTTAAATATAAGAATAACATCTTCTCCCACACATTATTAAATCAATTTGGGCAATGACTTGATGTATGCTTCACTTGTAGATTTGTGGCTAGTCTTGGTCACTGGTATGCATGAAAAAGCATGACCATTTTTTGAGGATCGAGAAGCATCTCTTCAATATTAATTTCCAATAGAAGGCAATACCTCCATCGTATTTGGCAAAAGCATAACTATCTGCGGAAATAAACTCAAAATTACGATAACTATAATTTCTAGCAAGGCAAAAGGTAAAATCCCCTTGAATATTGTTGACATGGGAACATCCTTCGCGACACCTGAAATAATGTATACGTTAATCCCGACAGGAGGTGTAATTTGCCCCATTTCCATCATGATTACCATAATGACACCGAACCAGATTGGATCGAAGCCAAGGCTAATAACCACGGGAAAAAGAATGGGTAATGTGATCATGATCATGGGGACGATATTCATCAACATCCCCAAGATGAGATACAAGAGTAGAATCAACCCGAATATAACATAGCGGGACACATTTAGGTCTGAAATCAATCCGGCAAGCTTGAAAGGGATGCCAGTTAGAGTTACAAAATATCCCAAAATGTTTACACCGACAAGAATAGTAAAAATCATTGCCGTCATTTGGATGGAAGAGAACAAGGCATCTACAAATCCTCGCCAGGAGAATTCTGTATAAGTCAGACTGATAATTAAAGCCCCAATAACCCCTACAGCTCCCGCCTCCGTGGGTGTAAAATATCCAAGATAGATTCCTCCAATGACAATTACGAACAGTAAAACTACCGTCCAGACTTCTTTGAGTGATCTCAACCTCTGTGAAAACGATACCCGAGGAGCTTTGGGACCAAACGCAGGATTAATCTTGCACCGCAAGTAAATATACAACGAAAATATCGTAATTAGAAAAATGCCGGGAAGAAATCCTGCCATGAAGAGTTTGCCCACGGACTCCTCCGTAAGCATAGCATAAATAACAAAGCCCACACTGGGCGGGATGAGGATGCCCAAAGTACCTCCCGCCGCAACCGACCCTGTCGCCAAAGAATCGTCATATTTGTATTTCTTCATCTCCGGCAATGACACGGACCCCATGGTCGCTGCGGTGGCCAAACTATCCCCGCAAATAGCTGCAAAACCACCACAGCCGACGACGGTGGCAATAGAAAGCCCACCCGGCAGGAACCCAAACCATTTCTGTGCCGCACTGTAAAGATACCCGCTAATTCCCGCTTTCAAAGTAAGAAAACCCATCAGAATAAAAAAAGGTAAAACGCAGAAAAAGTAGTTCGATGCCGATTCGTATACAGACATTCTTATAACACCAAGAGCTATATCTATGTCCGCCAAATACCAAATACCTATCACGCCGATCACACCCATGGTAAATGCTATAGGAAACCCAATTAGCATCAACACCAGCATGAAAGAAAGTATAATTGTTCCTATGGAAAACGCATCCATCGACATGGGAATCGCTTTCATGATAGGTGGTATCAATATAACGACAGCTACTGTCAAAAACGCCAGTAATGCGCTCACGCCGACATTCCGAAACGTATTTACCAAAACATCAAGGATTTCAAACATTTTTTGTATAAGAACCACTCCAGTTAGAGCGCATCCAAAAGAAACTAGCAGGTAAAACGGATACATCGGTATCGTATTTATTTCGGTGGCTTCACCCGAATGAAATGCTTCTAGCGCTCGGACTACATATTGCCAAGTGATGATGCCAAAAAAATATAGAGAAAGCACTGAAAATACAACGCCGACAAAAATTTTAACATTCATGCTGAATTTACGTTCCAGCAAGTCTATATTTACATGACCGTTCTTGCTCGTGGTAAATGGAAGGCTCAAGAAAAACAGTGCAGCGAGCATTATGGTCTCCATCTCAATGAGTCCCAGTATTGGAGCATTTAAAAAAGTGCGCAACAAAATATCGATACACATGAGACTCGCCATGACCAACGATATTATAGAGCTTAAGGTCATTAGGTTTTTGTTGACCGGACCCATGATTTTCCCGATACCATCGGCTACTTTCTGCAATGCTCCAACCCCGGATCTTGATTGCTTCATTGGCTTTCTTTCCTGCTTATATGTTTTTTTGGAATTTCTTTGACTTAAATTCTTCTTCACATGCAATAATCGGCTATAAATCTGCCTGAGAAAAAAACCTTTAAGATTTTGATCACATTATCTTGGCATACACTTGTATCAAAATGAGATTTGAAAACGAATTTTGCGCTATCGGCAAATCTCCTAGCATCATACAAAAATGAGAAGCAATATCACGCTGTAGTCATATCTACCTCGTCATGCACTTTAGTGATATCGTTATAATTGTATCGAATGATGTAATCCACTTACAGCATAAAAAATCCTATTTCATCTTTCCCGCCCTCCCCCACCAGTCATCAGGTTTATATGGATTGTTACGAGCGTCTTCCTGCAATTCCATGACTTTTTGATAGATGGCCTGACCGTTCAACCCTCTGGAGTTCAAATTGGTAATCCAATCATCATATAAGGGCTGGGCAGCTTTTACCCACCTTGCCTTTTCTTGCGGTGGCAGTGAATAAAACCTGTCACCTCTTTTCCTGAGTTCTTCGATGACCCATTCACTTTCATTGGTCAACGTTGCGCCAGCCAGACATCCGGCTGACAAGGTTAGGTCTTCGAATATTCTTTGGATATCCGACGGCAGGCTTTGCCATTTTTTCAGATTCATAGCAAAGATGTGAGGGGCAACGTAAAATCTACCTAAAGTGTGGTTCGAGATAATGTCAATGAGCTTAAGAGATCTCATCGGAGCATCGGCGAAGATAAGACCATCGCCCATGCCCCTTTGCAGGGACATATACAAGTCCTGTATATTTATCACTATGGGTGAAGCGCCTAATGCTTTAAGTAGATTCGCCGACACTGCCGAGACACACAATAGCCTCATTCCTTTTAGGTCCTCGAGCGTCTTAGGAGGAGACCCAATAGTGTGTAAATCTGCTATAGCAGAAGTGGAGAACGCAAGAGGTTTTACATGAGCATACTCGTACTTCATTTCAGGAATGCTTTGATACATTTTGTAAAATATCAATGAAGCATGGGCTGAGGAATCTGCTATAAAGGGGAGGGATATGGCCGCGCTGACTGGATATTCGCTTATATGATGGTATACCGGTAACACAAGTACCATATCTACGAGGCCGGTCTTCACAGCTTGCTGCGCCTGTTTCCACTGGACCAAGCTCCCCCCTAAGTACCAATTGAATTTCACTGTACCATTAGTTCGCTTCTCAACTTCCTTGGCGTATTGCAAGAAGCAATCATCTGTAAGGCGATGTTTCACTGGATGCATGGTTGCTGCCTTTATCGTGATCACATCTTTTGCGAAGAGAAAACACGGAAACAGAAAAAAACCTAATGCCGGCATTACAAAAAAGGCCATTAAAGATATCTTTGTTCTCATAAGAACCCCTCCTTTGATTTGATAATGGTTAATAACTCACTAATTTCCTTAACATCCATAATGCCGAAAATTTCCTTGATTTTGCTTAACGGTACCACTGACTCCTGCTTATTTTATCTCCTTGGTCTTTGCTCGTTCTTCCTGCGCATGACTGACTGTCTTGCCGGGCATAACATCGTCGGAGGATACTCCCAGCTGCTGAGCTGCTGTAAGAAAAATCTTCACCGCCATGGTGGAAGACTCCGCCGCTGCGCGAGCCTTAAAGACTTCTCCTGCAACTGTCATAGTCTCTTTGTCAGCCGGGGACGCAAGGTGCGCACATTCCGCGAGATGAGAGGCAAGCCTCAAATCCCCATCATCCATGACCTCCTTCGCCCTCCTGGCGAGTTTCTCCGAACCGCCAGCAAGTTTCGCGATTTCTGTGGCCACGGACTTCTCAGGAGCGGGTTTGAGATGAGAGGGCATGCCGTCGTACCAGCCGCCATAAAATCGCCAGATATTTCCGACCAGAAACTCCGGCTCATCATAAACTGGGTGGAGATAAGGTTTATCAGGTAGGGCCTCTGGAGCTCTCACTGAATGGAGGATAGTGTCTAATGAGGCACCCTCATTCATCAATGCTACTGTCTGCTCATGAATAGAATCAAGCAGGTCCGCCGTGTCCAAAAGGGCTTGAGAAAGACCGTCTCTTCCCAAAACAGGAACACCATGACCGGTCGCTAGAATCTGCGGTTGAAGTGAAGCCATCTCTCTCAAGGCTAGGGCCCAATCCTTGGCATAACGCTGTACTTTTTGAGGATTTCCGCCATTCGGGACTGCCCAAATAAAGAGGTCGCCTCTGCATAAAGCTTCATTGTCAGGGAAAAAGAACCATGTAGCATCATCCGGTTCACCCTTTGCATATCTGAGGTGCGCAACTACTTGCCCAACAGATATGGTCATCCCCTCTTGGTAAGTTATATCGGGAAAGATTACGTCTGTCGCCATGCTCGGTTCTCCGGCCCAACCGCGAAATTGCCGAAGATTGATGATGCCGTTCCAGCCGAGCGTCTGGCGATACCGCTTTAGCCGTTCTATGACCGCTTCCTGTGCGATGACCCCGGGAAGGGCCCACTTTTGTGCTTTACACTCAGAAACATAATCGGGGACCCCGAATCTATGATCATTATGTCCATGGGTATATATTGCCGTGTGCCGTCGCGCCTGTGTCACAGGTCGTATTGCTGCGTACTTGATCTTTGTATCCCAGGAGGCTGCAGGGTCAATGAGGATGAGTCCTTCATCTCTTTCATGAATAACTGTATTTGAAAAGCCCTTGTGAAACCATGCGTCTGTACCAATTTTTTCAATTCCTCGCGGCCTACCAAAGGGATGGCACTTATATGTGTCCGTCTCTTTCTTCCATAAAGCCCCAGCAAACTCCAATTTTTCTCCCACCTCATTCCCTTTTATTTCAGTCAATTTTGTTTTCTAAGTATGGCTTATAGTGATTGGAGATCTTCTAGAATCTCTATCTGTGGTCTTGGCATTCCAAAAAAGAAAATGCTATTCCTCTTGAAGTTGGTTCTTCAGTTCATCTCTCAAGACTTTCCCAACAGAATTCAGTGGTATGGATTCCAAAAGAAAAACATATTTTGGTTTCTTGTATCCGGCCGAGTGAACTTCACAGAAATCCATAATTTCATCTTCATTTATCTGCTTTCCTGACTCTGGGACGATGGCTGCACAGACCCTCTGCCTCCACATTAGGTCAGGTAGTCCAAAAACAGCTGCGTCCTCAATTTTTGGATGCCGAAAAAGCACATCCTCAACCTCCTTAGGATAGATATTCTCTCCACCGCTTATTATCATGGTGTGCTTTCGTTCGACAATATACTGAAAACCATCCTTATCTAACCGTCCTGAGTCCTGAGTATAGAACCAACCGTCAGCAATTGCTTCAGCAGTCTTCTCAGTCTCTTTGTAGTATTCTTCAATTACATGGAGGCCACGAATAATGATTTCACCGATCTCGCCCAGCAGCACATCTTGCCCGTCATTGTTCACGATACATAGTTCCTCAAAAAGAAATGCCCTACCGAGCAGCGCTTTAAATCTGTTTGGACGTCCAAATGCACTGATATGATACCTCCTGACTCAGTCATGCCATAGAATTCCCATATCTCTGCATTTCAAAAAATTTTTTTATCCTGTTACATATCTCTTGAGGCATGGATTCCGCACCCGAACCCACAATGTGTACAGAACTCAAATCATAATCCATGATGTTAGGTACTTGAAAGAGTAACTTATATATGGACGATCCCTTGAGTCGCTCTATCTTTTCCGTTTCAATGAACTGCAGCATCTTCTTTGGTTCAAATTTTTTGAGAATGAGGATACTCCCGCCGTTTAAAATGGACCAAAGCAGATTTATGAATCCTCCAACATGAAAAAACGGATTTGCAGAAAGAACCTTCGGTGCCCAGTTTGCATACCTATCCGTAGCCAGCAGGCTATTCGCAATCTGCCAGGACCAATTTCGGTGGGTTGCGACTGCCCCTTTTGGCTTACCAGTCGTCCCCGCAGTATAAATTATTGTGGCAACTTCCTCCTCCCTGATTTGAAAAGCAGGAAAGTCTTTCACATTACGTACAGTTTCTCGCTCAAAATCCGTGGAGCCTGGGGAACACTTCCTTCCCAAGCATAGTACTCTTTTACTTTTCTGAGACGTGGTACGATTTTCTATACGGTTTCCTCGAAATCTTCAAGAAATACTATAACCGAAGCGTCAGAATGATCCAGAACGAATTCCAACTCACCGGGGGACATTCGGATGTTCAACGGGACAAGTACAGCACCTAGTTTCCATATGCCGAAAAATGTCTCAATCAATTCGATGCAGTCGAGACTCAATACAGCTACATTATCCCCCCTCTTCACGCGGAGATCCAGAAGCGCACGAGCAAATCTGTTGACCTGATAATCAAGCATCGAGAAGGTAGTTCGAGCATCTTCAAAGGTAACCGCTTCTCTTGTTGGATATTTGTTGCTATTAATAAGCAAGAAATTTTTTAAAGTCATGTGAATAACGAAAGCTTATTCGAAAACATTCTAGAGTATTTTAGCCTGTTCCAACTTTCTATGGTTTTTTCAATTGCAATTCAATGCGCAAGCTAAAGATTTCACCCCGTTGTAAGGTTTTACGCCTCTAATTTTTCAAGTATGTTGAATTGAATTTCACCAATACCATCTTGCTGTTTGAAGTTTATATATTTAAGATTTAAAATAACCTGGCTTCTTATATGACATTGCTATACCTTAACATGCATCAGCTTGAGCCAAGCTCCCACAGATTGCCCCTAACGCGAAGCCCCCCCCCCGACGTCCCAACTCGTAGGTGAGGTTCATTATCAGACGAGCCCCGCTAGCGGTGTTGGGATGACCTATTGCGATTTCACTTCCGTTGGTATTAGTCTTTTGGCGGAGCCTCTTTGCTTTATACTTGTCTTTATCAGCCATCAGAAGGGAGCTTACGAGAGGTACCGCAGCGAATGCTTCATTGATTTCCATAACGTTAATGTCATGAATTGACATATCAAGTAACTTGAGGGCTTTCACGGCGGCATAGGCAGGACCCTCATTCATGCGGAGGGGACTTATATCAATAGAAGTCATGGATATAATTTCGGCCAGAGGCTCTAAGCCCAGATCATCAGCTTTGGCCCGTGTCATGAAAAGGATGGCGGCGGCACCGTCGTTTAATCCCGGCGCATTGCCCGAGGTTATTGCTCTAGTTCCATAGACCGGCTTTGATTTTTTGAATGAATCAAGAGAGGTATTGGGCCGATACTGTTCATCAATATTTAAGGTAAATGACTCTTGATTTTTAAGGGTAATCTTTAGCAGCAGTATTTCTGCTTCAAATTTACCTGCATTCCATGGCTCTCCATAATTTTGATGGCTTCTAACAGCCCATTCATCTTGCGCATCTCTTGATATGACGTATTCATAGGCAACATCATCAGTATCTAGCGATACAGGGTTAAAATCCTTATAGCCCAATGCATACAAGGGATCTTCCATCTTGACATCCCCTAAACGGAATCCCTGGAAAGGAATGCCCCTGACAATGAGCGGCTCCTGGCTGAAGGAAGTTGCCCCACCCCCAACGGTAACCTAGATCTCTCCCAGTTTCATGGCCATACAGCCGAGCTTTATAGGTGACATTGCCGATACACATGCTTTATCAAGGGCCATAGAAGGGGTCTCAGGGGGGAGCCCGGCCTTGAGCAGGGTCTGCCTGGCAGCTACCGGGGTATACACATCCCTGCAGGGGGAAGTATCACCTACTCCCCAGAATACCTCATCTACTAAGTCCGGCTCAATGTTCATCCTCTTTAAAACCTCATTCATTGGCACAGCCCCAAGATCAAAATAGTCAAACTCGTAACGAATCTCGGTATCTGCCGAAGGGGGTACGAACCGCACTTTATCCTTATACATATTTAACTAGCGTTCAATTTATCATTTAAATTTATTAGGATTTGCATAAAACACATAAATTTATGTTGAGCTAAAATAAGTGATAAGAACCTGCTTTATCAAGGGAAAAGTATAGGGAGATGGGCCTTGTGTGTCAAGAAGAAATGACACACTCGATAATGTGAATGAAATCCTTCCGGAAAAACACAATTAAAATAGGGGTCTCAGAAAGGGGATCGAGGCCGTGAGCATGGACATGTCGGGCGCTCACTTTGATACGGTGCTCGATCGCCTGCCCGACAGGCAAGACAAGATCGTCTTCGACCGGTTACCACCTCATGGCCCGCATGGGCAAGGCCGTGGATGAAGTCCGTAAGCAAGGGCATGCCCGGTTGTCCACGCAGGGAGACTCCCCTCTGAGAGGATCCAAGTTCTTCTGGCTGTATCCCAGAGAGAATTTCCCTGAGAAGCACTGGGGGGCAGTTCTACCATATGAGGGCGTGTGATTTGAAAATTTCCAGAGCCTGGGCCATCAAGGAGAACTTGAGAAAGTTCTGGAAATACAAAACCCGCACCTGGGCTGAGCGATTCTGGAAGAAGTGGTATTTCCTGGCACCCCACTGGAGGTAATTTCAGAAATACTTTCCGGGAAACGTCAATTCAATGTTCGTCAAATAAAACTGCTGAGCAAGAGATTTAAGGTGTCACCGGCTGTTTTCATGTAAACACTGCCCTCGGAAAATATAACAAAGGCATAATCGTGGTTGGTAAATCGCGAATCGTTGGGATTCTCACGGCGAGTGAGATGAAACTCGATGATGTTACCCAGAGGGTGACTTCGGCTCGGTCGGCGGAGTCGCCCCTGATCAAAGCTTGGCCAGCGGATCAGTAGCGAAGTCTGCAGGCCAACCCGGCAACGGGAGTCTGGAGCCAGACGGAGCAGGGGTGTAGGCTGTGGTGAGTGAAGTGAATAAGTGCAGGTGCGACCCGACTTGCCCGACTTGACCACTTGAGACTTGAGATTTGCCCTCTGTTTGCAGTTGCGCAGGACAGTGTGGGATCCAGGGTCAAAGCCTTTTCATTGCGCCGTCCTCGCCCAACTTGCGTATTCAGTATATCGTGGTTTTTTTGCTTGACACCCATCAACCTTTGTGGCCAACCTTCCTCAGAAAAGGGAATTCCATCACACACATCCCATCTTCACATTTCACTTGGCGAGCGGGGATAAGAGTGCCAATGCATTTTTGAGCGAGTCCCGAACAGCGGCAAAGGTCCATGGATAAAGATTATCGTAAACCATTGCGGGTCTCTACCGCACCGAATGCGCTTACTGAACGGATCAAGGAACTGAACTGTCTGTATGGCATATCCAACCTTTTTGAGAATCAGGATGTATCCTTGTCGTGGATTATGCAGCGCGCGGTTGAGCTGATTCCTGCGGCCTGGCAGTATCCGGAAAACGCCTGTGCTCGTATCAGGTTGGACGGCAAGGAATATGTTTCTAAAAATTTCAAGCCCACATGCTGGCGCCAAAATGCCAAAATCGTCCTGAACGACAATCATGTGGGTGACGTGGATATCTATTATACACAGGCGCCTCCAGACGGAGATGAAAATCCGTTTTTAGAAGAGGAGGATCGCCTCTTGAGAGCCATTGGCGAGCGTTTGAGCAAGGTCTTGTGGTTAAAACGTTCCGAGGAAGCCCTTAAGGAAAGTGAAGAGCGCTACAGGGTGCTTACCGAACAGGTTGCCGAAGGAGTCGCCCTGGTCCAGGATTCGCGTTTTTATTATGTAAATCCAGCATTTTGCAAAATGTTCAACGTCCCATCCCCCGAAGATCTACGAGATGGACAGGTGCACCATCCTCCGGCAGGTGATGCGGATGTGATAGCAAGATTCTATGGTTCAAGGATAGATGCGATTGTCCAGTCTAAGATGGAGGAAGTTCACACACTGACACAATCCGATAAGATAATCTGGGTGCAGGTATGTCACAGCCCGATCACCTTCAAGGGACGGCCGGCGTTACTATCAACCTTCAAGGACATAACGGAGATAAAGGAACAGCAGATGGCCGCCGAGCACATGGCGGACCAGTTAGATAACGAAAACAGAGTATTGCGTTCCTCATTGAAGGAACGATATCGACTCGGGGAAATCCTTGGCCGTTCGCAAGCCATGCAAGAGGTGTATGAGCTCATTCTCAAGGCCGCCTCCACGGACGCAAGCGTTGCGGTATTCGGTGAATCCGGCTCCGGCAAGGAACTGGTCGCTCACGCCATCCATAACCATAGTCCCAGAAAAAACCAACCTTTTGTGGCTGTGAACTGTGGTGCAATTCAAGAGTCTCTATTTGAAAGGGAATTTTTTGGACACCGCAAAGGGGCCTTTTCCAGCGCCCATGCCGATTCTCCGGGTTATCTGGACATGGCCGACGGCGGTACCTTGTTTCTTGATGAGGTCAGTGAGTTAACCGTCAATATGCAGGCCAAGTTGCTAAGGGCCATAGAGGGCGGAGGATACCGACCGGTGGGGAGTATGGAGACCATCTCCTCGGATTTTCGTATGATATCGTCATCAAATACTATTTTAGGGGACAAAGTTACCAGCGGCCATATGCGCAATGATTTTTTTTACCGCATCCAGGTGATACAGATTCAGTTGCCGCCACTGCGTGACCGCAAACAGGATATCCCTTTGCTGGTAGAACACTTCTTACAGAAGATGAAAGCGCCCTCATCCATAGAGAGAGTTCCCGGCAGTATCATGGATATTCTCATGGAGTACGATTGGCCTGGCAACGTGCGAGAGTTACGCAATGTATTGCAGCGATATGTAACCCTCGGCCACCTTGAATTTCTCTCACCCGGTCTGGAATCCAGAACAACGCCGATAGGAACACCCTTAAATCTTCGCGAGGCTGTGAAAGAACTGGAAAAATCCCTCATATCGAAAGCCCTGCGGCAATCCGGGGGCAACCGTACCCTGGCTGCTACCCTGTTGGGTATTTCTCGCCGAGCACTTTTTCGAAAAAGCCTGCATCCTTGAGTGCCAAAACCGCCCATATTGGGCGATTTCGCCCTGCGTCAAAAAATACTCAAAATTCAAATTCTTATATCGCTTTTATTTTTTAGGGGCGGGCGCTTTTTTCCCATAACTGTACTTTGTCCCAGCTCTAACCGTAAATCAATTTTCTATTGATATCACCCCATTATATCACCTTTGCAGCTTTGGCATCTTCCTTGCTCCTATGTTGTCAATGTACGGCGCATCGCAGGAGCTGTGTGGCCATCATTGATGAAAAATAGATGCGTGGAGCTGTTTTCCATGGAGTTGGTCAAAAATAAGGCTTCCGGCAAATATTTTATTGTTCTTGATTATGCCGGAGATAACTATCTTCTGCTTATTACACCCGAAGGCAAGATCAAGCGCCTTGAGCGGCATCTATTCGGGTCGCTGGTTGTAACTGATCATAAAGATTTGTGGCAGCATAACCATCTTACAAAGGATCAGTTGGATAAGTATTGGTATTCCCGTGAAAATCTCGATTATTAAAGACTCGAAAATCAAATGTCCGGGCGAGGTGGGTTTTCTTCAGTCGAGACCCGATTCTCAGATAACCTTACGGGAAGGAGCCACTCAATGAAAGAAGACCCTTTTGGAAACCTTGCTGATTGGGAGGCGGTTCTGGATGTCTTCGACAAACTGGCGGAAAACGGCAAGTTAGCGGAATGTCAGCCTGGTCTTATTCGGATACTGAAGTACAAGGGGAACTGGCGGCTTCGTGAGGAGGTGCTGGGACGAATCGGAGAGATTCAAAGGCCCTGCGATCAGTTGATTAGCCAGGTAATCAATATACTGGCCGATGACAATATTTACTACGATGCCAGAATTCTCGCGGGCGACGCACTCCTTCAGATCTTGAAAAATGTCCAGGCCGGGTTCAATAGTGAAATATGCTTGTCAGCACGAAAAGTGACCGAAAGATTGATGATCACACCACAGCCACCCCTTTTTGACAATGCATTAAAGAAACTCTACTCAGAGATTGACCTTTTAAGCACGTGATATCAATCTCACTATCTCATAAGATGTCGTTATCCCATTGAAAAAGGGGGCGAAAGATTCTGTGAGCGCTTGAGAATACAGGATTCCGGCTTTTGCTCTTACGAGAATGACAAATTTTCCACTTTTGCGATTTTCACTTTTTATTTTTTAGCGAAGAGTCGAAGGTTCTCGAAGTCTATGCCTCTTAACTCCACCTTTTGTAAAAAAGGATTTAAGGGTTTTCAACAGGTCATTGAAAAATCCCCCCAACCCCCATTTTACGAAAGGGGGGAATATTAGGTTCAATGAGCTCAGGAATTTACGAGAACCTTTGACTGTCGAGGTTTTTTAAAGGAGATTTTAATGGTTCAAAAACTCGAAGGTCGAGGACTATGCGGTACATGTATTTACCGATCTGATTGTCTTTCACTGAAAAATACGATGAAAGAAGGAAACCAGATTTTGCATTGTGAAGAATTTGATGATTCCGAATGTAAAACAGAGGGGGAAAGGTGGTGTTTACCTAATAATTTTGCCACTCTCCCGTGCATTACCGTAAAAGATTTGATACCAGGATGGAAGTCCTAAGTCCTAAGAACATTGAATCTTAGTAAAAATCCGGGGCCAGAGAATCCGACTTTGGTCTAAGTCCAGAGGGCTGGCTTTCTGTGAACTAAAAGAGAAAACATTATGGCATCCAATTTTAGGATTATGGCTTATCGAAAATCTGAGGACTTGTACATAAAACTAAGTGGCGATTTTGACGGTAGTTCGGCCTTTGAGCTTTTAAATTTACTGAAAAAGAGTCCAAAGAATTTTCGGAAAATAATTATCCATACAAGCAACTTGAATGATATTCATCCATTTGGAGTACAGACGTTTCACCGGATACTAAGCGACTTGAGGGGAGAGCAAATCCGACTGTTTTTTGCAGGGGAAAAGGCCAATCAGATATCGCCTAAAAAAGATATGTGCCTCTCTACCTCGGAATCGAATATGCCGCAGAACCAACAAAGCGATCCACCATGTTGATCGGAATCCCAAAAGAGATCTTGCCTGATGAAAAGAGAGTGGCGGCCATACCGGCGACGGTAAAAAAAAATACGATAAGCCTCCTGTCCAATTTAATTTTACTGACCTTCTGATGAGTATCAGATCAAGTCTTGGTAATGCACGCAAAGCCTTCAAGGGGCCAATGCAAGCAGCCTCCCCTCGGCCCGGATTCTTTACTTTGTGATCAGGGATTGCCGATAATGAAGAAGAGAGTTGACAGAGAAAAAGAAATGCTTAAGGAAACGGGTGCATTCCCTGTTTGTCCTCATGCGCCATGTCATGTTCCCCTTCCCCTTGCCCCTCCCACCCCCGCCACAAAGGCGGCGGGATCTTCGAGAGGGGAGGGGAAGCACCGGGAATGGCAAGAGTCTCTTCCCCCTTGATGGGGGAGGATGGGTGGGGGTGGTCAAGTGGATATTGTAAAGCAATTTTTGAGACATGACACCAGGCCAGTCAGGACTCAGATTCTGAAATCCGGCTGCACAAACAGGGAATGCACCCAAGGAAACCATGGACCCTCCCCGGGCTTTAAAAAACTTGAAATCGGCCCGCAGGATCCGCGAACTCTCTAATATCCTCAGAGTGTGGGGGCCGGTGCTATTTTAACTGGCAGAGTCGTCTGGTCTCCGTAAAACCGACCTGAAGACAGCGAGGTCAAGCGGGGAGAAGGGGTTTTTGGAAATGGGGGGTTATTCTGTTCAAAAACCGGGAGCCCGGAAACACAATGCGATGGAACTCGAGACATGAAAGCGATGGAACTCCATTTTACCAGAACCAACGGCGTCGTGGACGATGCCATTGATCAGTTGATGAATGTCGCAGGAGGGATCCATAACCCTGCCATCGTGCGGGAGATGATTCTTGCGGCCCTCAAGGCCGGCCAGGAAAACGTGGAACGTGCCGATCTCAAGCTAATGAATTCGACCCTGAAGGAGATGCGATTTACCGCCAAAGTCTTCGGTTCTTACCACCGCATCCGAAAAGTGACCGTGTTCGGCTCGGCCAGGACACGGCCCCATGAGTCCCTTTACGAGAGGGCCAGGGAATTTGGGCGCAAGCTCGCCGAGGCGGGTTACATGGTGATTACAGGGGGAGGGCCGGGGATCATGCAGGCCGTGAACGAGGGCGCCGGGTCAGAGCATTCCTTCGGGGTCAATATCCGCCTTCCCTTCGAGCAAAAAGCAAATCCTATCGTCTTGGAAAACCCACGCAGCATTACCTATAAGTACTTTTTCAATCGAAAGGTGGCCTTTCTGAAGGAATCGGATGCAGTGGCCCTTTTTCCGGGTGGATTCGGCACCCTCGACGAAGCGATGGAGACCCTCACACTGGTTCAGACGGGCAAACGCGCCCCTCTGCCACTCGTCCTCGTGGACGAGCCGGGGGGCACCTATTGGAGGCAGTGGGCGGACTTCCTTGAGAGGGAACTCCTGGCCAGAGGGTATGTCAGTCTCACGGACTTCCACCTTTTCGAGCGGGTTGATTCCGTTGATGATGCGGTAAGCAAAATCCGTGGCTTTTATGCCCGGTATCATAGTTTGCGATACGTGGACGATCAGTTGGTGATTCGCCTTACCTCCGAGATTGAAGAAAGAGAGGTTGAGGAGTTGCGGCGGGAGTTCTCGGACATTCTGAGGCCAGGGGGAAATCTGAGCCTCTCGAAACCGCTCCCTGCCGAAGAGGACGAACCTGAAATCGCCCTCCTTCCCAGGCTTGTGATCGACTTCAACCGCCGGGATTTTGGGAGGCTCCGAAAACTCATCGATGCAATAAACGCCTGCTAGTGCCTAAGTACAAACGTCACCGAGCTTTCCGAACACCTTCATTCCGGCGTATGCCGGCCGTGGACGGGCGCTTGAACCTAGGAGATCTTGAACACCTGAATAGCGTTTTCACCCAGGATCCAGCGCTTCTCCCGTTCTTCCAGCTCCAGTTTCAGCACTCCCTCCAAGGTGTCGAGAGGCTCGAACCAGGGGAAATCACTTCCAAAAAGCACTTTCTCGGCACCCAGGGTGCGAATCAAGGTCATCATGTCCTCTGCCGGCATCCCATGTCCGCCCATCGCTTCGCCAATGCATGCGCACAGGTCCAGGTATGCGTTGGGGTATCCCTTGGAGGCGATGGACATGACCTCCTGAAAGTAGATTTTGTATAGCTCCGGCCAATCATGGCCGCCTCCCACGCCCATATGAGCCATCACCACGGTGAGCCTCGGAAAGTTGGTCAACACGGGCTCAAAGCGCCTGGGTCTTGAGTATTCTACCGGTTGCGCCGGATTGTCGGGATGAGGGTGCGGACCGCAGTGAAAGATGATGGGGATGCCCAGATCCTGGGCGGCTTCATAGGCCGGCCACAGGGACTCGTCATCGGGGTAGTAACGCCCGATGGGAGGATGCAGTTTCAAGGCCTTGGCACCATGATTCGTAACCTTGTCTACCACCTCGCTCCTCAAAGCTTCGGGCCCCATGATCGGGTCGAGGGTTATGGTGGGAAGAAGGCTTGGGTGCTCCTTGGCTACTTCACAGCTCCAGCGATTCAAACGAGCGAGTCTTTCCAGCAGTTTTTGATGCAGATCTTCTTCCGCCAGGCGGCGCTTTTCAGGACTCAGATCGGGAGGGAACTTGCGCTCCGCGGCATCTCTCATGTAGGCCAGAGGAATCGTATTCACCATGACGGCCTTGGAGATGCCCCCCTTCTTCATGGCACCCAGGGCCTCCTCCACGGTGCCTGCGTAAGGAGTGAAGGAGGGTGTCAGTGACAAGGCCATCCGGCCCGCCTCGACGCTCCGAAAGCAATGGAGATGGGCGTCAACCACAAGATAGTCTTTTTTGGCTTTTGAACCGTGTGTGGATTTGGACATGCGCTTCCCTCCAGGTTTGGTGGGGAGATCCCGATCGCGGACACCTCCCGAGCTGCCGGAGGCCTTTTTAGCATGAACGTGAGAAAAGCGCAAGAATCCAAGCGAGAGGCTCCACGGGAGAAACATTCTTGAATTCTTCCATGGAGAAGCCCCACGGGAAGAGAGGCTAGTCGAGGCGGTCGTGTTTCACGTAAATCAATTTGTCCGTTTCAAAACCCCATGCCCTGGCCCTTCCTACCAGACTCGAAAGGGTATCCTGATCAAGCGTCTTTTCCCTGGCCAGGATCCACAAATAGGAGCGTTTTGGTCCTGAGACCATGGAATAGCGGTAATTCGCCTTGTCCAGAGCGATGACGTGATAACCTCCGTAAAAGGGACCGAAAAAGGAGACCTTCAGGCTCCCCGTATTCTTCTCACCAAGGAAATATGCCCGTCCCTCGATCTTCTCCCATTTCCCTTTTTTCTCGTCGAAGCCGCGGTTTACGACCAGGATTTCGCCTTCTTCCCCACGGGAGTAATGAGCGGATACATTGCTCATGTTTCTCTCGAAAGAATGGTCGAGTCTCGCAATTTCGTACCACTTACCGAGATAACGGTCCAACTCAAATCCCGTGACCGGCTCCAGCCCCGACGGAATACCCGTGCAACCGAACAGCGCGGCAAACAACACCATGACGATGAAACATCCAAGCAATTGAGCTATCTTCAAAACCTTCCTCCAGCAAAAGCGCCAAGTCCCTTGACGACACAACCATACTCTCGCTCTTCAGAAATCGTTCTTTTTCGTAAATCAGAGGCTCCATTCTTCACGAATGGATTTACGGGCTGTAAGCATCCGATGAGTCAATGCCCCCTTTCTCAAGGGTTATCCCATCTCCCAACCTTGCTCAAACGGGTATTCAACCCCCTATCCATGGAACACTTCGGAGGTTCAGGGTTCACCTCCATCTTTAACCTTGAACCTTGAACCATTGAACCGCGGAACGATCACATATCCATCATATCCCCGCATAAGCAAGCATTCAAGGGTAGGCCTCGAGTGCAACCATTTCAAGCCCTTTTTCAAGTCAAACATTTGACGCTTGCACAAACCCCGGTGTTATGCTCCCAAGATCCGAAAACGAGAGGAATTCTGTTTTCATCTCCTTGGAAACAATGACAAAAACCTTCTTCACATGGTTTGGCATGTTTTCTGCTTAAACCAAGCTCATGCCGTCCACGCGAACACGAACGGTTGCAATCCTCATAGGAACGAAGAAACTTTTGTCCAGCGAGGCCCCTTGCCGGATGGAAAAGTGAAATCTTCGTAAGGCCATGAGTCAATCGGTAAGGGGGTATGTTTTCCGGGGAGGCATCTGACAAAGATTTCACCGGAAGAGAGAAGCAAAGTCCCGATGGGGAAAATGACGAGACCTGAAGTCTGGTTCTCATTTCCTTCGAAATCGAAATTGACGAGTCCATGGAAAGTCACCCAGGGAAAGGATCTCAATACAAACAGATTAGGAGGATTTTCAAATGAATGTTTGTTTCAAAGCAAAAAAACCGCTTGCGATGTTCTTGGTGGCGACTCTGATCTCCATGAGCGCCTATTGGGTTCCAGCCCGGGCTTCCATGCTGGGAACGGCCCAGGTTCTCAAAGAGAACGCTCAGGATCTGAATCGTGACCGGATACATGCTTTCCTCGAAAGAGAAGAAGTGCGAGCACAGTTGCAAGCCTGGGGGGTAGACGGCGAAACAGCCAAAGCCCGCGTTGATCAGCTCACGGATGAAGAGGTCTCCGATATCGCCGCGCGGCTTGACACGCTTCCTGCGGGCGGAGACGCCCTAGGTGCGATCCTTGGGGTCGCCCTTCTCATTTTTATCATCCTGCTCATTACCGATATTCTAGGGGTTACAGACATATTCCCCTTTGTGAAGAAACACCGTTAGTCATCGGATTCCCCCTCCCCTTGCCCCTCCCACCCGGGGAGGGGGACTAATGGATGGGCACTGGCGTATATGCATGTCGTCACTGAAATTGTCAAAAAGACGGCCTACGGACTTTTCTTTTTTTCTATTTTGAGCCTGAGCCTGACGTGGGGCTGTGCTCACATGGGCCATGAGGCACCCGAAATCCCGGCCTCGGAGCTGCCCAGCCGGGTGACCATCCCGTCGGTGCCCTTCTATCCTCAAGAGGCCTATCAATGCGGCCCTGCGGCTATGGCCATGGTCCTTGGGTGGAGCCAAACAAATGTCAGCAAGGAAGACCTTGTTCGAGAGCTTTACACACCGGCGCTTAAAGGAACGCTCCAGTCGGCCATGACAGGGGCAGCCCGGCGACATAACCGGCTCCCGTATCCCGTTAGGGCTGCCAATCAAATGCTCCAGGAGATCGCAGCGGGTCATCCCGTAATTGTCCTTCAAAACCTCTCATTCTCCTGGTTCCCGCGTTGGCATTACGCAGTGGTCCTTGGATATGATCTCGAGGGAGGCACTCTCACGCTCCACTCAGGCGAGGAAGAGGGACGCCAGGTGAAATGGGCCCTTTTCATGCGAACCTGGAAACGTGCCGACAAATGGGGCTTGGTGGTACTACCCGTGACAGAGCTACCTGCCAGCGCTAATGAAAGGTCCTACTTGGAGGCCGTCCTCGGTCTCGAACAAACCGGCCAATATGAGGGTGCAGCCCAGGCCTATGGAAAAGCTCTGGAAAGATGGCCTTTTAGTCTGGGGGCCCTGATGGGCCTGGGAAACTGCCTGTATACCCTGGGGGATGTAAGGGGAGCAGAGAAAGCTTTCCGGCAAGCGGTTGAGGCTCATCCAAAGAGCGGTGCAGCCTTCAACAACCTCGCGCATGTACTGGCCGAGCAAGGGCAATTACCGGAGGCCCTAGAAAAAGCCAAGCGCGCTGTATCCCTCGGAGGCGCCAGTCAATCTCTATACGAGAAAACCCTGAGGGAAATCAATTCGCTGGAACTCCAAGGTTTCAGCTCCGGGCATTGAGGCATTTGAGTTATTTGGGGTTTTACTTGCGCCCAATTCTTGGTATAAAAAAGTCTGTGAACACTTTCTTGAAGTGGAGTCCCCCATGGAAAAGGTCGCCATTATCCGTTGTGAGAAAAACGAGAACACCTGCCCGATGACAAGTTGCCTTCAGTCCCTGCGCGAAAAACGCGAGGGATTTGCCGGCTACGAGGATCCCCAGCTCGTCGGCCTCTTGACCTGCCGTTGCCCGGGTGAAAATGCCGTGGAGTTCGCCCGAATACTCAAGGACAAGGGAGCGGATACCGTTCATTTCTGCACCTGCACGTTTGCCAATAAAACCGACCAGGGATGGTCACAGGAGGGTGGCGGCTTTTGTGACCACATTGACCCCCTCGTGGAAAAAATCCACAAGGAGGTGGAAATCCGATGCGTCAAGGGCACCGCCCACCTCCCCCGGGGGTATACGCCGCAGGTCTGGGGGTAGCGATCGAGCTTTCCTCATCAATCAAGAGAAACTTCCCTTGTTCACGGACCTCCCCTGCGTACTGATGGGGTGAATTGCTCTGGCGAAGCGTTCTTTTCCCGTTTCTTTTTTCCCATCTTTCCTTGGATCCCGTCTCTCTCCTCCTCGCCGAGGTTCAAATGCAAAGGAGAGACTGCACCGGAGACATTGGCATGTGTCCTGCGGCCGGGTGGGGCTGGAGCATTGCCGCCCTCGTGTCGCGGCAACCGGCAAACGCCCGTGCATCATTTCACAGGAGGTCCACCGTGACTTCAGGAACGTGTCCAGGCGGGATGAGCAAAGGGATGAGAAGAGTCGGCGTCGCAGTATCGACAGTCCTAACCTTCATCCATCTGGGGGCAGGTGGGTGGTTTCCACGAGCCGAAGATAGGGCTGAGTCTTTACTGACACCGGTCGCCATGGCGAAAAAAAGGTGTGTGTTGGTGCAAAATGAAAAACGCAACAAGACCAGGTCGATGCTGGATGTCCTCCTAAGCCCGGGGGGATTTCTGCGGAACCGGTGTGATCCTTTCGAAGAACCGGGTGCTGACAAACTCCCATATCCTCGAACCCGAATCAGAGTACCGGGTGGATGGGAAAGACGCTCGACTCATAGGACGGTCCAAAGTTTGGAACCTTGCTCTGCTCGCAGTGGAGACCGACGAGTTGCCGACCGTCCAGTTGGCTGACTTCGACGAAGCAGGTGCCGAGATATTCTGTGTCGGCAATCCCGGTCCGCGCAGGAACGTCGTGGCTGCCGGGAGCATCATCGAATCCGACGCGGAATTTGTCTATGCGGATATCTTCGACGACATTAAAGAGGCCATGGGAGCCTCGGGTTCCGGGGTTTACTCGCCGCAGGGCTTTCTCGTCGGACTCAAGAAGGGGATGCTCCGCGACCCATCAGGCAATGCCCCTCTCTCTGCATGCATTCCTGGAAGCCGCATCAAGCAGTTCCTGATGGACATGGGACAGGGAAAGCTTGTTCGAGCGGAGTTTTGAATGGTCCCGTGACCACCATGGTCCGCCGTATCGGGATCTCACCTTCCTTAAAAAGACGCCGGCGTTCAACTCAAAGACGCCATGGGTGCCCTTCCTCAGGCGCCCGGTTCGGACCGAAGGGATTCCAGGGACGGCGCAGACTTTGTATGTCCTGAAGGTAAACGGCCCCGACCGTTTTCAGCACCTCTCCATAAGCATGGGCGGCTCGACCACCGACGATCAAGGCAACTTTTTCTCCCAACGATCGCCCCAACTTCCGCAGTTCCCCTATCAACCTGGAACCGTCTTTAGGATGGACAATGCTGAGACCCACGAGGCGTGCCTGCAACCTGGCCGCGGCTGCCGCGATCTCCTCCGCAGGCAGGTTCGGACCCATGTACACCGTTCTCCACTCCCGGGAGGCGGCTGTGACCGCCGCGATAAGTGCCCCGAATTCGTGAAACTGAGCAAGAGGAGTTGTGAAAATCCCGGCAGGTGCATTTTGACTGACGTGGGTGAAGCGGAGCATATCTCCCAGGGACGTCCACAGGACCGCGGAAGCCAGATGCTCGTGGGCGATCCTGAGAGATCCTTGGTTCCACAGGTCGCCCACGGTCTCCATGAACGGCACCACGACGGCGTCGATGAAGACCGGCCTGCTGAATGCCGTCGTCGCCCGGGTGAACACAGCGAGTAACCCGTTCGCGTCGAGATAGAGGGTGGCCGATACACAGGCATTCACGTAGTCGTTGGGGGAAGGATTTCGAGAGGGTAGGGTAAGGGCGGATGAAGCCTTTGCCAAGCTGCCCGCGGGCACCCTGGAAACTCTTCTCAAGCCAGAGAACAAGAGTAAACCGGTCAGCATCCTGACCTATCATGTGGTCGCCGGAAAGGTGATGGCCTCGGATGTCGTCAACCTGACCTCTGCCAAAACGGTGAACGGTCAAGACCTGACCATCAAGGTGGACGGCGGCACGGTCATGGTGGACAATGCCAAGGTCATAAAGACCGATATCGCCTGCAGCAATGGCGTAATTCACGTGATCGACACCGTAGTGCTGCCGAAGTAAGGTAACTGCGTGCGGCCGGGGGTTTCCCCCCATAAGCGCTAACTTGAGAGGCGATGATTTCCATGCACCCTTGCCTGAGGACTTACTCGAACGGTTCGAGACATGCACCGTGGTTAAGGAGGAGTCATCGATTTCGTATGCCCTTGTGATAATTCCTTTACAGCAGTCGATATCTCCTCAAACCCTGTGACGACGTAGTCCGCGGTCGTCTCACCGTAGGATGGTGCACCCTGGTTTGAGAGAATATAAATAGTCTTGATACCTAGGACGCTCGCTCCGTATATATCACGAAACATGTCATTGCCCACGTAGAGGACTTCCCTCGGGGTCAAAGACATGATTTCCAGAGCCTTTTCAAAGAGGCGCGGGTCTGGTTTTCGAAATCCGTAATCGGCTGAGATGATGATGGGATCGAAGTAGCCGTCGAGGGACACCGCCCGGATCTCGGGCAAGGCGTAACACGGCTGCGCATCCGATATAAGCGCCATTCGACAAGTGGATTTCAATTGATCCAGGCCGGCCTTTACCGAGGGATAGAGCTGCAAGCGTTTTCGCGACACCCCCCGATAAATCTGTGCCAGGGTCCTGGCGAGTTTCTTCCGCGGAGAAACCCCTTTCATGCCCTGCTGTTTTAGGAAGACATTCCAGATGGACTCCACGTTGATCTCCGGGTATTGTTCCGAACTTTGCTCTTTTTGTTCCTTCATAATCCGGTAATAGAGGTCTCTGACTTCCCACCGATGGAGATAAACCCCATGATAGGTCAAAAAATGGGCAATACTTCGATAGATCTCCTCCATGGACTCATCGGTCTCAATATCGATGAGCGTTCCGTAAAGGTCAAAAAGGATCGCTTTTATGGTCATGGGTGTACTACCTTAAGGTTTTATTGGCTTCTCTCAGTAATTGCCCACGATATGCATGGGGTATCCAAGGGTTGCGGGCGATACGGAGAAGATTGAGACCCATGTAGAAGGGGATTCGACGGGTAATGGAGGCAAAGGCGCTCTGCCGGTCAGGGAAATGACATGCGTATTCCCAGAGGAAGTGCCCGATAAAAGGCTCTGCCATGTTTTTATTCCCCGTGTATTGCATGAAGAAATGCTTCAGTTCCCCGGCCACTCTTCCCAAGTCAAAGACCCTGTCCGCCAGTTTCATCCGTTCAACGTCGATGATAATGACCCAGAGTTCGTCACCGAAGAGGATGTTCGTCGGGGTGACGTCTCCGTGGACGATGACCTGCCGGTCCTCCCACATGAATTTTTTCTCGTACCATTGGTCTTTGAGCCGGTAGATCTCCTGTGATTCCTCGGTACTTAGGAACCCACACTCTGTCAGTTGACGCATGATCTTATCAAAATAGGCGCACTCCTTCCAAAACTCTACGCTGGTGTTGATGATGGCACTACGGTTGTGTAGCGTTGCAAGAAAATAGGCAAGCGCGGTGAGTTTCTGGAAAAGGATTTCCCTGTCTTGTTCTCTCACTGCTTTGATAATGAAATCGTGGAACGGCGTGCCATAACAGAATTCCTCCACCATCACGCAGTTCAGGCTCGCGTTGAAACCCAGAGGTCGGGCAATATAATGGGGATAGCCGGTGAAACCGAGGCTTCGGAACCGATGGAGGCTATGATATTCCCGCTCCATGAGATCCTCAGCGGATTTGCGCGAACGGCCCTGGACATCACCAAAGAATTTTCCTACGAAGCGAGTTCGGCTAAGGGTCTCCTCGTAGATATATACACGGTTGGAGGCCGGGACGGCAAATACGTTGAAATTGGGAGATGTCCCCCGCGGTCCCAGTTGAGGCAGAATGTGGTTGAGCACGTATCCGTAAAATGGATCGTTCTCGGAGAGACTGCCTAGATATTTCAATGAATTCATTTTTGCCGGCCTGTATCGAATTTCTTTTAATCGCCCACTGAACCCCAAAATAAGACGTGACGGAGGACAAAACCAAAATTTTAGCATGGAAAAGAAATTACTGGAAGTCACCAATCCCATAGCCACAGGCTTTCAAAGACGCGCTCAGCCAGGCCGGGAACTTTGACGATGATTCGATTCTAAAAGAGATTTTCCTTGACTCGAGGGGCCGGAGGCGGTCTATATCATGGGGAAGAGCTTGAAATAAATATGAAATCTTTGACCAAGGATCAGAGAAGGAAAACATCTGGGGCGCGGCACCTTCATGAACAATCCCCGTTAAAAGTGAATCATAAAACCATGGAGAAAACGAAGAGCCACATCACGCAGCTATTCAAAAATTTCGCCCGGGTCCGGCAAAAGCAGTTAAGGGAGAGTGCCGCGGCTGATCATCGCCCGGTCGAAGAATCATTGAACCTCTTGCTGTCCCTCTATCCACAGGCCTCAGATGCCTCACCGATTCGCAGGGCGCTACTCGATCCCTACTTCCCTCTCGGCATGTTGGAAAGGACGCTCTTCGCGAATGTGGTAGGCATGCGTTTTTTCATCAACAAGCTTCGTTCCGACCTTGCGCCGGCCCTTACGGCTGGACTCAGGAATTGGGCGAAGGCTTTTCTCAGAATCCGGCTGGATATCGAAACCCATTACGATCCTGAAACCGTGACCTGCATTCCCCTCGACGGCATCCCCCATCCGCTCCCGATCAGTCAGTGGTGCACCCTTTGCGGCGTATGCTGCCAGATCGGCGGCGTACCACCCATACCACCCCCGGGAGTCCGCTATCCCGATCACTGGTCCACTTACCTGGCGGGCGGGGCCGTGGAAAATCAGCAACTGTGCCCCTTCCTGTTCCAGTACTTCGGGGAACCAATTTACTTTTGCGCGATTCACACCATCAAGCCGGTGAGCTGTCAGGATTTCGGAGAGGAGGATTGTCGCCGGCGCCTTGCCGAGCCTAACCTGCACGCCTGACTATTCCTCGATTGTCCTGAAGTGCTTGATATCGGTGAAATGATCCCCCGTTCTCTTCTCGGCAAATACCGCCTGCACACGCATCCCCGTCCTGAGCTTTTTCTCGTCCCCCTCCTCAAGGCAGTGCATGATGTTGGTATCACTCCCGTCAAGCCTGATATAGGCAGCCGTAAAGGGAAGTTTCTTGGGTTCTCCGGTACTCGGATTCGTGTAGGGGACCGTCGTAACCGTATAGGCCATCACCGTTCCCTTGTCGCTGACGGGAACGAACTCTTCGTTCTTCACAAAACAACCCCTGCATACCACCCTGGGCGGCACATAGATCTTTCCGCACTTGGGGCATCTTACCCCGATAATCCGCTTGTGTTCCTGCAATTCCTTGAGGTACCTGCTCACGTAATACCCGGCATTGTAATTGTAGGGGACATCGACCACGCTGCTTATACGCAACACTTCGCCTGTGTCGTCTTTTCTCAAACTGCCGGCCATCGAAAAACCTCCACTGGGAAATTCTCACCCGATGCTTTTGATTCTTCTTTTCCTCCCCGGGGCGAGCCGCAGAAATCATTCAATTCAGGCCCATCAAGAGTGAGCCTCCTCCCGCGGAGCGGGAGGCATCAGGAAGCCACCTCGAAGGGGGCTTGATCGATCCGTTTTGGTCAGACCGTCATTCATGGCAACAAAACCCGTCATTCCTGGGAACGGTCGTGGCGCCGAAGCGGCGCTATGCCGCGTCACGAAGCCGGAAGCAGAAATCCAGAAGAAAAAACCTGGATTCCGGGTCAAGCCCGGAATGACAATTTAGACGACACCGTGGGAGTGGCTTCCAGCCACGACCCCCATCGCTATGGCTGCCTAGCTGTTCCAATCCGACTAGAACAACAAATGGGTGGCCGAATACGATGCAGTCTCCTGGTCTCGGCATTGATTTCGGCTACCATGATTTTATGAACTCTTTTCTCTCCTCCCGCCCTTTCTGGGGGGGGTCCTCCACCAGAGGTAGAGGGTTTAATTGAAACATAAACGGCATCCCACCCACTGCGCTCTCATACACTCGAGTTTCCCGCTCCTTCCCCGAAAAGAGAGGTCAGGTCCCTATCCTCAACCGAACGGGGTCAATCCAGTCGAATCAAGGAACTGATGATCATCACGTCGGACCAGAAGCAACCGCCGAATCCTGTGGCCACAGCGATCTTCGCGTCCGGAACCTGGCGCTTCTCCGCGCTGCCCATAATCTGCAAGGCGGCCTCTCCAATCCTTATGAGTCCTGTGGCGCCTATGCAATTGGTGGCGATCACGCCACCGGATGGATTGATGGGAAGCTCTCCGCCCATCTCGGTCACACCGCTCCTGATAAACGCCGGCCCGCCTCCCTCTTTGCAGAAACCCATGGCCTCCATCCAGGAAACTCCGGCCGACGCAGCAGGCAAATACATCTCCGCCACATCAATCTGTTTGAACGGGTCCTTAATCCCCGCCATCTTATAGGCCTGTTTCGAGGCGATCTCCAGGGAATGAAGGCCGGCAAGACCCATTTCATCACCCAAATAGGTGGATCTGTGAGAGCTGCCCAAACCCGCGACCCATGCAGGCTTTGGCGTGATCTTTTTCGCCTTTTCTTCCCTTGCAAAGAGGACGGCACAAGCGCCGTCACTTCTTGGGCACATATGGAGGAGCCTCAAAGGGTATGAGATATAGGGGGACTTCATCACGTCTTCCACCGTGATCTCCGTGCGAAGGTGGGCGTGAGGATTATACCGGGCCGCGTTGCCACGGTCACGGACAGAGACAAGGGCCGCGTCCTCCTCCGTTGCTCCGTATTTGTCCATGTACATGGAATACTGTGCGGCCAGTCCGCCAATGGCACCTCCATAGAAGTCTCTTTCTATCAAGGGTTCGCAATGGGTCACAATGGCCGCGGTGGTGTCGGACTCGGAGTTTTGTTCCCAACCAATGGCCAAAACCACATCGAAGAGCCCGGAAGCCACGTGATAGAAGGCCGCATGGCCCACGGCACTCCCTGTGGTCCCGCCCGTGGTGACCTTTAAGACAGGCTTCATATACCCGCCGAAGCCGAGAACGCTCCACATATCCACATAGTTGATCGATTCGAAGTGGTCCATGTTGCCTATGACCACAGCGTCGATGTCCTTCATGGTAAGGTCCGCACTCTCCAGGGCCCTCCTCACCGCTATGCCGATGAGCTCCTGGCCGTTACATTGAGGAATTTTCGATCGATGATGCGTCTGTCCTACCCCTACGATGCCTACCCTGTTTCCCATCTTTCCATGCTCCTTGCCGCGAAAGCCAACCAGAGTCCCTATTGCCCGCTCATTTTTGAAGGACGTACACACAGTGGCCTTGTCCACATGCGCCTTCGATTCCATGCGCTAAAGCGACCTTCGCCCCTTCAACCTGACGGTCGCCTGCCTCCCCGCGGAGCTGCAAAACGGCCTCGGCGATTCGAGCCAATCCCGCAACCAGGACGGGATGGGCCGAGAGCACTCCCCCGGACGGATTGACCGGCAAGGGTCCCCCCATTTCTGAAAAACCCGAATCGACCAGGGAGCCGCCCCCCCCTCGCTCGCAAAAACCTAATCCTTCCATCCACATGAGTTCCATGTAGGAAAAGGCGTCATAGATTTCCGCCACATGGATCTCCTCTCTCGGATTCTTGATCCCTGCCATCCGGTAGGCCCTCTTTGCGGCCGAGGCCAACGCGCCTACATCGGATAAATCTCTGTCCCCCAGGTGATAGGTGTCGGAGCAGTGTCCAACACCTTTTATCCATACCGGCTTTTCGCATTTTGTCTTTGCTACGCTTTCTCGCGCCAAAATAAGGGCGCATGCACCATCGCTGACGGGGGACGCATCCAGAAGCTTTATGGGATCAGCAAGCATCCTTGAACGAAGGACCTCTTCCACGGTGATATCGAGAGGCAGTTGAGCATAGGGATTGTTTTTGGCGTTCTTATGATTCTTTACGGAGACTTTGGCGCACTGCTCATCGGTAATCCCGTATTTTGTCATATAGCTTCTTGCCTGCAAGGCCGCAGAGCTCACGGCATCAAGGCCCAACATTCTCTCGTAGAGGGGATCGAAAATAGCGTTCGTGATGAGCCCCGGAATACTGATGGACCCCTTGCTTTGAGCCACCACCAGCGTGGTGTTATGGTGCCCTGACAGGATGCGCATGAGGCCCATCAACACCCCGTACGTCCCGTCCCCCTCCACGTTGGTCGTGGGAACCCGGGATGAACCGGTGGCATCTGTAACGGTCATGCAGGATATGGTGCGCCCATCCCAGAAATCATTGGTGCAGGTGACGCTGTTATCGATATCCTCAATGGTAAGCCCTGCGTCCCCCAGGGCTTTGTTCGTGACTTCAAAGGCCATCTCGTCATGAGAGTTCGGGTTCACTCTCAGGTACTTGGTCTGCCCTACCCCTATAATCGCTACTCCTTCCACACCCGCTCCTCCTATGGTGCCCTGCATCAGGAGCTTAAGCCCTATGCCGGCTTAAAAAACATGATGTCCAGCAAATTTCCCTCTCGAACGTCCCGAAAAACGGCTTTCACGCGCATGCCTATTTCTATTTTTTCCAGATCGATTTCTCCCAACAGGTGCGTAAAACCCGTATCCGCCCCGTCCAGTTGGATAACGCCCAGTGCAAAGGGAGGATTCCGAGGTTGGATGAAGGGCACGGGATACCGAACAACCGTAAAGGTCTTGAGCGTTCCTGTGCCGGCCAGCTCAACGAATTCCGTCATTTTTGCGAAGCATTTGGGGCAATTCTCCTTGGGGGGAACATAAACCAGTCCGCATTCAGGGCACTTATTTCCAAAGATCTTACATCGTTCCTTGATCTCTCGATAAAATCCGCTCATGACCTGACCCAGCCACCAGTTGTACCTGAGCCTTATTCTGCTCTGGTGTATACGTGTTCCCGTGTCCCCCAGTTCCACGGTCATTTTATCTCCCTCCTTCCCAGCGAGCGCTCTTTCAGGATTTTGAAGAGCGAAGATCCTACCTCGTGGTTTCCGCCTCCTCTGGACCATCACGTCTACGAGATCACGGCACGGATAACGTCCTTTCCCTGAAGACCGGAATCATGCCTTTTCATGTTCTCGTTCGAAGATAAGCCATGAAATGCATCGCCTGTCAAGCCGTTTCCTGCTTCAGATCGCCCATTTTCCTTCTTTCCTGAGGAACAATCAAGAGAGGGCTTGACCCCTTTTCTACCATGGGATCACTCTCGGCCGTGGTGACAGAAAGGCTCTGGTTGCGGTCTTCGAGGCCAATGCCCGTTTCCAAGTTGGGAGCATTCAGGTTCAAACGAATCGCGGCCTTTGCGAATCTCAGAGCAGCCGGCCTCTTCCTTCATAGAACCCTGGCTGCTTCCAAAGGCGAAGACGGCAAATCTTCCCGTTCGACGAACTGGGAGGTATTCACATTCGTTTGCGTTCTTTCCCCTGAATATGCTAGAGTCACGAAAAATTTGTCCAAAGAGAACTTCCGACCGGTACGTATTGTGCGGTTTAAAAGCTTGGAGCCTTTTGAGAAGAGCGAGACAGGGCAATTCCGTTTTCAGGCGACGGCGCGGTGGAAATGCCGGGGAACGGAAGGAGCGAGTCACGGATCGAATGAATACACGGCGCTTGCGCCGCCTGCGAACGACAAACAATTCGTGAGGCTCTTCCCGCAGAGCGGGAGGCCTCAGGAAGCCTCCTCCAAGGGGGCTCGATCGATTCGTTTTGGTGAGACCGTCATTCATGGCAAAGGAGCCCATCATTCCTGCGAAGCTTTTGCCGGACTTCATCCGGTGGCAGGAATCCAGAAGACAACCTGGATTTCGGGTCAAACCCGGAATGACCATGGAGACGACACGGTGGAGGTGGCTTCCAGACATGACCCCCATGGCTGTGGCTACCTGGCTGTTCAAATCCAACCGGAAGAACAAATGGGTGGCCGAATACAATGCCGTCTCCCGGTCTCGGCATTGATTTTGGCTACAATGATTTTATGAACTCTTTTTTCCCCTCCCGCCAGAGGTGGAGGGTTAAGTCACAACGTAAAACTTAAGGAGGGCGTCATGAGTATCCTTGTCACGGGAGGAACCGGTTTTATCGGAGCGCACGTGGTGCGCGTTCTGGTGGAAAAAGGCGAAAAAGACATCTTTGTCTTTGACATCAATCCATCCACGAAGTTGCTGGAAGACGTGAAGGATCAAGTGGAAGTGGTCCGAGGGGACCTGGGAAACTTCAGCCACGTCTTGAGCCTCGTGAAGAATTGCAAGCCCAGGGCCATTTACCACCTCGGGGGGATGCTTTCGGTGCCTTCGGATGCAGACCATGCCGCCTCTTTCAGGGCCAACGCCATGGGAACATTTCACGTCCTGGAATCCGCCAGGCTATTTGAAGTGCCTCAGGTGTTTTTTTCCAGTACCCTGGCTACCTATGGCCTGGACATTCGGGGGGAGACCATCGATGATTACACTCTCCAGCGTCCCCAGCTCTTTTATGGATGCACCAAGGTATTCTCCGAACACATGGGGTTGTTTTTCAAGAGGAAGTTCGGGCTGGATTACAGAGGTGTTCGCTACCCATCCATCGTGGGCCCGGGGGTGAAAACACCGGGTGTCGTGCAGTACACCTCCTGGGTGATCGAAGAAAGCGTAAAGGGCAATCCCTACACAATCTATGTAAAGCCTGAAACCAGGTTCCCCGTGATGTACTTCAAGGATGCGGCGCTGGCGATCATCAAATTGGCCGAAGCGCCCATCGAGAACATCAAAATGGTGAACTACACCATCGCGGGAGCCAAACCGATCGCCTCTGCGCAGGAGCTGGCGGATATGGTAATCGCCCGGATTCCCAATGCACAAATCCGGTTTGAGCCGAACCTGGAGCTCCAGGCACTCCTGGACAAGCTCGTCGTGCCCATTGATGACCGAATCGCACAGGAGGAGTGGAACTGGAAGTCGGAGTACAACCAGGAACGGAGCGTGGACGACTTCATCGAAGAAATGAGAAAGCATCCGGGCCGTTATGAATAGGCGCCCATCGCTCGGCGGCCGGCCCGAGCTTCTTGCACCGCTCGGGCCTGAACACCCTGGGATCCAGGTTGAATGGAACAGCATCAGAATCGCACATGGTTTTTGAAACAAGAATCAGGAATCGGCGATTATGGACCAAGGAGGCTGAATACAATGTCAATACCCTTGCGCGACAAGAGAGCGGACCTGGCTGGGCCCGGCATCGGGAACTATGAAGACTTGGAGAAAATTTTGCCCCAGGACTACCTTTCACTTCTCACACCCAAGGAGACGCAGAAGGCCGTCTTTTCGGTGAAAAACTACATTGAAGAAAACCTCTGCAAGGAACTGAACCTGATGATGGTCACCGTCCCTCTCATTGTGGATGTGGAAAGCGGCGTCAACGACATGCTTGATCGGGACGGCTCGCGCACCCCGATTCAGTTCCACATTTCCAATGACCACGACCAACACCCCGTGGATGCACAGATCGTGCAAGCCGCCACCAAATGGAAGAGGATGGCGCTCAAGCAGTTCGGGATGGAAGCGGGCGAGGGTCTCTGCACGGACATGCGCGCCGTCCGGAAGGATTACTTCCTTGATCATGATCACAGCGCCTACGTGGACCAATGGGACTGGGAAAGGGCCATCTCCGGCGAGCAACGGAATCTGGATTTCCTGAAAGATGTCGGCAGGAAGATCTGGAAAGTGATCAAGGGCGCGGAAACCTATGCCCAAAAGCTCTTTCCCGGGCTCAAAACGGACATGTACCCCAGTTTGCCAGAGGAGATCACCTTCCTCCACGCGGAGGATATTCTGGACATGTACCCGGACCTCCCTCGCCAGCAAAGGGAGACCATGGTGCTTCAAAAATACCCGGCCGTTTTCATTATCGGGATCGGATGGACCCTCCAGGACGGGTACCCGCACGAGATGCGGGCAGCGGATTACGACGACTGGGTGACCGAAACCCTGTCAGAGGATGGTCGGCCGATGCATGGATTGAATGGGGACATCCTGGTTTGGAACCCGGTGACGAAACGTCGCCACGAGCTGATGTCGGGCGGCATCCGGGTGAACCGAGATACCCTCAAGAAGCAGTTGGAGATCACCGGGCAGCTCGACTGGCTCAAGCTCCCGTACCATCAGGCGATCGTCAAGGATGAAATCCCCTTGAGCATCGGCGGCGGCATCGGGCAGTCGCGCACGCTAATGCTCCTCCTCAAGAAGGCGCACCTGGGGGAAGTCAGTGTCACGGTCTGGCCGAAGATCCTGAAGGAGATGTGTAAAGCACGAAATATCCACGTCCTGGAGTAGGAAAAGCGGTGGTCGGCGACGGCGATGGCCGGTCTGCGCCCGCGGGAAGATCGGCCGATCCTAGGGAGTCTACGCGGGCGCAAGGACAGGACAGGTTTCGGTCGACTCGGGGGAGACTCCGAAGAGAAAAGGCCGGCCTGTTTTTTTTCTTGACATGTTCGTATCTTCTGATATCAATAGACAAAATTCGATGGGTGGGCGTGCACATATCAGCTCAAGCCATCGTAAAATTCCTTTCCGTTTACAAATCGTCTTACTTCTTCGGCAATGGACTTGCGAGAGAGTTCCTTTTGAACGCGATGCCTGACATTTCCATAATCATTTGCGTACGTTACGGAGATCTAGGTTTCCCAGAAGGATGATATTGCCCCTGGAAGCAACTGATCAGTCTCACACTGTTTTTTGCGCTCTATTTTAGTGTGCCTAGATAACTTTTGCTGGCTTAACCTCTCTGTTCTCAGTTTCAAAGAAATGGACGGATCAAGGAAGCGTTGGCTTCAATGATCCAGAAGATGCGTAATTGTTTGGAAAAGTGCCCGGCACCGCTGACCGGACTACGCTGCTTCTGTTGAGAGCATCGGCACGGGCCAAAGTTACTCTGTGAAACCAAATGGAGCGGTTCGACAAAAGCCGCGGGGTGAAATTCGGAATCCACGAAAAGCCCCACCGCGGAATCCCGCCAGATAAGCCTGAAGGGGGGTGAAAAGGCGCAAAAACAAATTATGGTTTCAGGTCCCGTTTGTCCGCTTAATCCATGACCCTTAATCCAATAAGGAGGGAAACATGAAACTCACCAAAACGATGTTTCCGATGCTCATCGGTCTTTGCTGTCTCTGCCTTTTGGCCCTGCCTCAGGCCATGGCCTTCGAGCCTCTCAAAGGCGATCTTTCCGACTATGATCCCAACAATCAGAAATTTCCAACAGAAGGGGACACGATCAAGGTCGCCATATCGGACGTCTTTTCAGGGCCGAATGCCTATGTGGGGCAGTCCTATTGGTGCACCCTTGGCTTTGTGATCCACGACATCAATTCACAGGGTGGGATTCTTGTGGATGGCAAGAGGAAGAAAATCCAGATGTTTAAGGCAGATACCCAGGGCAGGCCGGCCCCTGGCAAGGCGGCGGCTGAAAAGGCGATTTTGCAGGACAAGGTTGTCATGTTCCAGGGAGTCGCAGGCAGCCATGTATCCAAGGTCCTTCAGCAGACCGCCGAAAAGTTTAAAACCATTTACTTAAACTTCGCGGCTTATTCCGATGAGCTCATGGACGCAACGAACTTCAATCGCTATTCCTTTCGAACCTGCGGTACCGCTGCCACCCAGGCCAGGTCACTAGCCTACTTCTATGCATCGCGTTCGGAACGGAAATTTTACATTTGCGCCCAGGACTACCTCTGGGGCCATTCTTTCGCCGCGGCGTTCAAGTCGGCTATCAAGGAATACAGGCCGGAAGCGACGATCGTGGGAGAGGAGTACTTTCCTGTCTTCACCAAAGACTTCGCCCCCTACCTGGAAAAAATCAGAGCATCTGGAGCGGAAGTGATGGTGACTGCTGCCTGGGGCGCTGACAATGAAAACACCATCAAGCAGTCCAGGCAGCTGGGAGTGAAAAGCCCCCTGTTGTGCGATCACTACATTCCGATCTGCAGCCCCTTCCTGGACGATACCCGTCCCCTGGAGGTGATCGGTGGCCCGGCGGGGCGAGGCCTGATCCTTTGCGTGGACTTCTACACGGACCGAAGGAGACCCTCAATTAAAAAAATGACTGATATTTGGAACGATCTGTGGAAAACGAAATGGAAAGACCCTTACAATACCGCCCTTTATCAATGGCCTGGTAGCGGCTGGTTTCGGAACATAATTTCAAGCTATTGGTATTTCGATATCCTGCAGAGGGCGGGCAGCACGGATCCGGAGAAAGTCATTCCGGTCTTTGAGGGAAACACATGCACCTATTTCGGCTATGAAATGTATATGCGGCCCGATGATCACCAGGCTATCTCGGACCGCCCCGTTGCGGAACTGGAGTTCCCCAATGCCTGGGAACAGCCCAACAACGCGGCTCCTTCCCTGCCTGTCTGGGTCCCGGCCAAATACTGCATGCCCACGTTCGATGAAAAACTCAAAGACCGTGTCAAGAAATAGGGTCAGGGCGAGACCTGGAAATGCCCCTTGAAACTTCATCACACCCGCCTCCTCTGGCGAAGAGGCGGGAAAAGACGTCTGAGAGAAGAAGGGTGACTGAAGTGAGCCACAGAAGCAAGGGGGCGGCTGTATTTCCTCCTTCGACCCTTTGGCTCCCTTGAGGCACTGTTTTGCTAGAACAGGAGGACGAACCGATGAGCCCGACTACCGCCATGTACGTGGCGCAGGCCATTCACGGGTTGGCGTATGGGATGTTGCTTTTTCTCGTGTCATCCGGTCTTACCATGATTTTCGGCATGATGGGTATTCTGAACATCGCCCATGCTTCCTTCTACATGCTGGCAGGCTATTTCTGCTACACGGTGATCAACATGACGGGGAATTTCTGGCTGTCGCTGTTGTTTGCGCCGGTGCTTGCAGGCATTACCGGGGTCTTGGTTGAACGCTTTCTCTTGAGAAAGGTGCACGTCCGAGGGCATCTTGCTGAACTGCTCATCACCGTGGGAATCATGCTGGTTATTTTGGAGGGCGTCAAAGTCTTCTGGGGCACGGAGAGCCTGATGATCCGCATGCCGAAAGGTCTGGACGGACTTTTGACGATCGCGGGCATGGTCTACCCCGTTTATCGACTCTTCATTATCGGGCTGTCCTTCGTGATTTTAGGCATCATGGCCTTGATTCTCTTCAAAACCCGTTTGGGCAAGATTGTCCGGGCTGCTGTTTCCGACGCGGACATGGTCAGTGCGCTCGGCATCAACACGCCTCTGGTCTTCATGCTGGTTTTCGGGATCGGTACATGGCTCGCCGGGGTGGCCGGGGTGGCCGCGGCTCCACTCCTGACCGTCTTTCCCGGAATGGCCGACCAGATGGGTATGGATGCTTTCGTGGTGGTGGTGGTAGGAGGATTCGGGAGCCTCTTGGGCGCTTTTGTGGTGGCCCTATGTCTTGGTGAGCTGAATGCTTACGGCATCCAGTTCATTCCCAGGCTCGCCCCTGTGCTGATGTTTGCTTTCATGGCCATTGTGTTATCGTTCAAGCCAACGGGCTTTTTCGGAGAGAGAGAATGAGGATGAGCTGGAAAAATTGGATTCCATGGGTGGTGATCCTGATCGTCGTGGTCTTCTATCCCGTCGTCACTGATATTTATTATACCAACATCTTTGTGGGCTTCGCCATATTTGCCCTGTATGCCGTGACATTGAACCTGCTGCTCGGCTATAACGGGCTTCTCAGTTTCGGTCACGCCATGTTTTTCGGGACCGGAGCTTATGCGACAGCGCTTGTCTTGACACACATCCCAGGCTTCCCTCTGTTGCCGTCGATCCTGGTGGGTGGCCTTGCCGCAGCCGTGATGGCGCTGATCGTCACCCCTCTGTTGGTCAGGGTGAGCGGAACCGCCTTTGCCATGTTGACCCTCGCCTTTGGCCAGCTCATGTTTGTCCTCGCCCTGAAATTCAGAGAGGTCACCGGCGGTGAGGATGGCGTTGGAGGGTATCCCATTCCCCCCTTGAAAATTCCGGGAGTCGCGTCTATCAGTATGACCGACGCCACCAACTTCTACTACTTTGCGGTTGCGGTGACCGCGTTGTGCCTCTGGCTCCTGTGGCATTATACCAAAACTCCCTTTGGCAGTCTCGTGGTGGGAGTCCGGGACAATGCCATGCGGGTCGATTTTCTGGGGTTAACGGTGCGCCATATCAGGGCGATCAACTTGATCGTCTCCGGCACTTTCGCAGGGATCGCCGGGGCTATGTTCGCGCTTTTTCAGGATCTGGTTTCCACCGTGGGGGTACTGGACATCTTCAACTCCTTTTCTCCCATCATGATGGCCTATGTGGGCGGCGTAGGAAGCTATTTCGGTCCAATCATCGGCTCGGGCATTCTTGCTCTGTTGGAAGACTTGACCCGCCAGTATACGGAACGGGTTGAGCTGGTCAACGGCTTGGTGTTCATCCTGGCGGTCCTATACGCGCCAATGGGTGTTGTCGGTCTTCTCGACGCGGCGAAGACAAAATGGTTTTCCAAATCCGTTGAAAAGGCGAACGTGGAGAGACTCTCATGAACATTTTGGAGACCGAAAACATATGTCATGATTTCAAAGGCTTGGTCGCATTATTCAGGGTCAACCTTCAGGTGGCGGATGGGGAGAGGCATGCCATCATCGGACCCAATGGTGCCGGCAAGACAACCCTTTTCAACGTCGTCACCGGAACCTTTCCCCCAAGCAACGGGCGGGTCTTCTTTAAAGGAAAGGACGTGACAGGCTGGAAACCTTACCATCTCACCCGTTTCGGCATGGGGAGGTCGTTTCAGATAACCAGTACGTTTTCGAGGCTCACGGCTTTCCAAAATATCCGGATGGCGATCCTGTCAAAAAGGGGGATTCGGTTCAACCTGTTCAACAGGGTGGACAACATGCGGGAAGTGACAGAGGAAACCGACGAAGTCTTAAGAAGGATCCATCTGGACGGGGAACGGGATGTACCGGCCAGCCTTTTGTCTTACGGCAAACATCGCTCCCTGGAAGTGAGCCTAGCCCTGGCAACAGATCCGGAACTGGTCATGCTTGATGAGCCCACCGCCGGCATGTCCAGGGATGAGACCCATCATGCCGTTGAGCTGATCAGGCGCCTCACCGAGGGCAAAACCATGGTCATCATCGAGCACGACATGGACGTGGTTTTCTCGCTGGCGGATCGAATTACAGTGCTCCACCACGGAGAAATTCTCGCCACGGGAACTCCGGACGAAATCCGGGAGGACCAGGCGATCAAGGATGCGTATTTGGGAGAATTGGAGGCCAGCGATGCTGCTTGAGGTCAAGGACATGAACACATTTTACGGAGAGAGCCATGTTCTGCAGGGGATCTCTTTGAACGTCAGCGACGGGGAAATCGTGACCCTCCTGGGGCGGAACGGGATGGGAAAAAGCACCACACTCAAGAGCATCATGGGTCTGGTCAAGCCCAAATCCGGATCGATCCTTTACAAGGACAGGGAAATAGCGGGATATCCTCCGTACAAGGTAGCCAGAGCAGGCATCGGTTACGTTCCGGAGGAGCGGCGGATTTTCCCCACGCTGTCCGTTCTTGATAACCTGGAAATGGGAATAAAAGCCGGAAGGGCCGCGAAGAGGGCCAATGAGAATACCTGGACGATCGAGCGCATTTACGAACATTTTCCGTTTATGAGGGGGCACGCCGGCCAAAAAGGCGGACACCTCTCGGGGGGCGAGCAGCAGATGCTGACCATCGCCCGGACCCTGATGGGCAATCCCGAGCTTCTCCTGGTCGATGAGCCCACCGAGGGCCTGGGACCCTTGCTGGTCAAGGAGGTGCGGGACGTCCTGGCTGAAATCAACAAGGCCGGCGTTTCCGTCCTTCTGGTGGAGCATAACATCAAAGTGGCCATGTCGCTGGCAGATCGGCTCTACCTGATGGGCAAGGCCCACATCGGCTTTGCGGGAACGGTGGATGAGCTGACTGCGCAGCCGGAGACCCGGGCGAAGTATTTAGAAGTCTAGGTCGTTCCCCTTTCCCTACTCCTCATCTTCCCGGCGCAAGAGTTCCCCGGAGATATTCATGCCTTCCGCCAGATCTTCCTTGTCGGCTCTTTGCGCTTTGCTCAGCAGTTCCTCAATTTCACCCTTGCGTTGTTTTTCGAGCTTGCAGGCATGCTCCCACTCAAGGCATGATGCTTCGAGGCATTGGCTTTCATCTTGGTTCCATCCAGACTTACGCAGCTTGGCTTCATGAGCCCCCTCTCGCGGGCAATCAACAGGATTTGGGTGAATAACCCCCCAAGCTCCTTGAGGAATCTCTTGATGTTGTGGCTCCTTTTTTCTTGACTCGCAAGCCGAAACTCGGTATGGTCTGGACCGCTAAGGGCTATGACGTATCACATCACGTCTATCGTAAAGGAGGCAAAGATGAAATCGACGCATAGGACTTATTGGGCTGTGATCCTTTTCAGTTTTCTCTGCCTGTTCGTGGGAGGCATGGGAATGCCGGCGGCGCAGGCCGCGGGTTTGGAAACCTGGAATGACTGGAACGATCCGGACAAGTTATCGGACATGTCCGACTTCGATCCCGACAAACCGGTGATCCCTACAGGCGATACCATCAAAATCGCCGTCGTGGCACCCTTCTCCGGACCTGCCACCCTCGTTGGAGACATTTACTTCGTCTCTGTCCAATGGGCTGCCCATGACATCAACAAGAGGGGCGGCATCCTCGTCGACGGCAAGCGAAAACTGGTCGAGGTCATCAAGGCGGACCACATGTCCCAGCCCCCGCAGACCAAGAAGATCTGCGAAAGGATGGTGCTTCAAGAAAAGGTTCACGTATTGTGGGGCACCGCTGGCAGCCATCTGATGAAGATCATCAATGATGTGGCCGACAAATACAAGGTCATCGCCCAGTGCACGGCCGCGCTGTCCGATGAGCTCTACGATGCGACCAACTTCACCCGTTACTCTTTCATGACTTCATTTTCCACCGAACAGATAGGCCGAGGCCTTGCCTATTATTACGGCCAGATACGAAAGAAGGAGAAGAAGTTCTATATCCTCTGTCAGGACTACCTTTTCGGTCATTCCATGGCAGAAGGATTCAAGACGGGTCTAAAAGAGTACTACCCTGAAGCCGAAATCGTCGGCGAGGACTACCACAAGCTGTTTCTGACGGACTTCGCTCCTTATCTGGAAAAGATCAAGGCGTCCGGTGCAGAGGCCTTGTACACCGGAGACTGGATCCCTGACGCCGCCAACCTTCTCAAGCAGGCGAGGGCCATGGGGATCATGATCCCTATTGCCCATATTTTCCTGGATGAGCCCAATTTTCTGCACGAGGTCGGGGTGGAGGGCACAAAAGGGCTGGTCCAACTGAGCCAGTATGGCGCCGAGGGCCCCTCCTTCAAAACGCCGGGACAGATAAAATTCTATAAGGCCTGGAACGATCTCTGGGCCAATAAGTGGAAAGAGCCCCATACCACGTGGCTGTGGAAGCACGGGACCGGCAACATCGGGTCCTACAAGGAGCAGACCTACTGGCTTTTGAGCGTGATCGCAAGGGCCGGCAGCACGGATCCGGAAAAGATCATCAAGGTCTGGGAGGGGGATACCTACAAATATCAGAACGATAAAGTGATGAAGATGAGGGCCTGCGACCACAAGGTCATCCAGGACCTTCATGTCTGGGAAAACGTGCCGCCAGCCCATCAGAAAGCCTCTTTCAACATCCCCCCGTATTACTGGTACGAGGGCTGCAGCAACGCGGGAGAGATCATCAAGATCCCGGCGGAAAAAGTCCTGCCCAAGATGGATGAGAACCTGGAGAGGTGCAAGGGCAAGAATGGCTGGGGTGAATAGCCCGCGCATCCCTTGAACCCTCTTCCTGAGGCCCGCCTTCAGCCCATCGTGGAGGCGGGCCGCAGAGGACTATCCCAATAAGAATGCCCGAAGTGCCCACAATGAGCTAGTGTCTCTGAACATAAAGGGTAAACAGATTGAGATTCGGGCACGTTGAACTCTAGTTCACTTCAACTCACTTCAGTCACTTCATTTTTTGCACCGGAGGAGAACCAGATGGATCCGAAGACGGCGATGTATGTGGCTCAGGGCATCCATGGACTCGCATACGGGATGATACTCTTTCTTGTGGCGTCCGGCCTCACCCTCATCTTCGGTATGATGGGGATTCTGAACTTGGCCCACGCTGCTTTCTTTATGCTTTCCGCCTACTTCTCGTACCAGGTCCTGGTCATGACCGGGAACTTCTGGGTCGCGCTGCTCCTGGCGCCCGTCGCCGCGGCCTTGACCGGGATTCTCCTCGAGCGATTTCTATTGAGAAGGGTACACGCGTTCGGGCATATCGGCGAGTTGATCCTCACGGTGGGCGTCTCACTGGTCATCTTGGAAGGGGTCAAGGTCTTCTGGGGAACCGAGAGCCTGTATTTGTCCATCCCTGAATATCTGAAGGGGCTCATGAAGATCGGCGGTGTGGAGTACCCCATCTATCGCCTCTTTATCATTGCTATGGCTCTCGTGGTTCTGGGCATCTTGGCCTTTATCCTTTACAAAACCCGGTTGGGCATGGTCGTGCGCGCGGCAGTCTCCGATGCGGACATGGTCAATGCCCTCGGGGTCAATGTACCCCTGGTCTTCATGCTGGTCTTTGGGGTGGGCACCTGGATGGCCGGTGTGGCCGGCGTGGCCATCGCGCCCATCTTGACCGTCTTTCCCGGATTGGCGGACCAGATGGGCATGGACGCCTTCCTGGTGGTGGTTACCGGAGGTTTCGGGAGCCTGTCAGGGGCTTTCATCGTTTCCATCATCTTTGGAGAGTTGAGCGCGTACGGCGTTCAGTTCGTCTCAGCGCTTGCGCCCGTTCTCATGTTCATCTTCATGGCCATTGTCCTGGTGATCAAGCCGACGGGCTTGTTTGGAGAGCGAGAATGATGAATAAGGCCCTCAAATGGATGCTGTGGATCATGCTCTTGGCCGCACTGTTCCTATATCCTAGGATTTTCGGCATCTACTATACCAACGTGTTCGTCACCTTCGCCATCTTCGCGCTGTTTTCGGTCACCCTCAACCTGCTGCTGGGCTATACCGGCCTTCTCAGCTTCGGTCATGCGATGTTCTTCGGCACGGGAGGCTATGGTGCGGCCATTGCCCTGACCCGTATCGAGGGCCTGCCGCTGTTGGGGGCGCTTCTGATCGGCTTTGTTGCGGCGGTCATCCTCGCCCTAATCCTGTGCCCCATCATGGTGCGGGTGAGCGGCGCGGCCTTTGCCATGCTGCATCTCGCCTTTGGCCAGCTCATGTACGTCCTTGCCCTCAAATTGAGGTGGATCACCGGAGGAGAGGACGGCGTCGGGGGATTCCCCATACCCCCGTTTGTGATTCCGGGAGTCGTCTCCATTGATATGATGGATCCCTTGAAATTCTACTATTTCGCCATAGCCGTCCTTGGCCTGAGCATCTGGATCCTGTGGTTCTTCACCAAGACGCCCCTGGGCAGTGTTATGGTCGGCGTTCGCGACAACACGAAGCGGGTGGAATATCTCGGGTTCAAGGTGCCCCAGACCAAGGCGGTCATCTATTGTTTTGCCGGTGGTTTCGCAGGGGTGGCCGGGGCCGTTTACGCGCTGTTTCAGAACCTCATCTCAGCCGAGGACGGCTTCCATGTCCTCGTCTCATTTGCGCCTATCATGATGACCATCGTCGGTGGAATCGGAAGCTTTTTCGGCCCGATCTGCGGTGCTGCCATTTTTGGCCTGCTTGAGGAAGTGACCAGCCGGTACACGGAGCGCGTCGCGTTGGTGATGGGTCTGATTCTCATTCTGGTGATTGTATTTGCGCCCTTTGGTTTTCTGGGTTTCCTGAGATATGTGAGGGAAAGCGTGATGGCCAAACTCTCCTGGAGAAAGGGCATGGAGCGGGCTTCATGAACATACTCGAGACAAAGGGGCTGTACCACGATTTCCGCGGGTTGCAGGTGCTGTTCAAGTTGAACCTGCAAGTGGAGGAGGGAGATCGACACGCAGTGATTGGACACAATGGCGCGGAAGACACCCCTCTTCAACCTCATCACCGGGACCTACAAACCGGGTAACGGTAGGGCCTTTTTCAAGGGCGAAAACATCACCGACTCAAGGCCGCACTCGTTGACGCGCCTCGGTATGAGGAGCTCATTTCAGATTACGAGCACCGTTGATCGGTTGATCACGTTCCAGAAAATTCGTCTGGCGCTCCTCTCTAAAAGCGCTACCCGGCTCAACTTGTTTCGCGAGGGGGACAAGATGCAGGCCATCACGGGAGAGACCGAGGAAGTCCTCAGACGGATTCACCCGGGAGGGGAGTCGAATGTGCCTGCGGGTATGCTGCCGTAAGGCAAACACCGGGCGCTGAGATCAGCCTGGCATTGGCCACCTATCCCGATCCGGGGATGCTTGATGAGCCCACGGCCAATATGTTCAGGGATGAAATCCATCATGCCGTTGAGCTGATGAGGAGGCTTACCGAGAGCAACACCACGGTCATCATCCAGCACGATATGGATGTGGTCTTCTCTCTTGCCGATCGGATTACCGTGCTCCACCACGGAGAAATTCTCGCCACGGGAAGTCCCGATGAAATCCGGGAGAATCAGGCGCTAAAGGATGCGTATTTGGGAGAATTGGAGGCCAGCGATGCTGCTTGAGGTCAAGGACATGAACACATTTTACGGAGAGAGCCATGTTCTGCAGGGGATCTCTTTGAACGTCAGTGACGGGGAAATCGTGACCCTCCTGGGGCGGAACGGGATGGGAAAAAGCACCACACTCAAGAGCATCATGGGTCTGGTCAAGCCCAAATCCGGATCGATCCTTTACAAGGACAGGGAAATAGCGGGATATCCTCCGTACAAGGTAGCCAGAGCAGGCATCGGTTACGTTCCGGAGGAGCGGCGGATTTTCCCCACGCTGTCCGTTCTTGATAACCTGGAAATGGGAATAAAAGCCGGAAGGGCCGCGAAGAGGGCCAATGAGAATACCTGGACGATCGAGCGCATTTACGAACATTTTCCGTTTATGAGGGGGCACGCCGGCCAAAAAGGCGGACACCTCTCGGGGGGCGAGCAGCAGATGCTGACCATCGCCCGGACCCTGATGGGCAATCCCGAGCTTCTCCTGGTCGATGAGCCCACCGAGGGCCTGGGACCCTTGCTGGTCAAGGAGGTGCGGGACGTCCTGGCTGAAATCAACAAGGCCGGCGTTTCCGTCCTTCTGGTGGAGCATAACATCAAAGTGGCCATGTCGCTGGCAGATCGGCTCTACCTGATGGGGAAGGCCCACATCGGCTTTGCGGGAACGGTGGATGAGCTGACTGCGCAGCCGGAGGTCCGGGCGAAATATTTAGAAGTGTAGGGGATACCCTTTCCCGTGCGCCTCCTCTTCCCGGCGGTTGAGCTGATCTTCGTTGGATTGGGCCTCCTCCGTAGTTCCGTTTTCACATGGGGTTGCCGGCTTGCTTCCTCAATCCCCCCCGCCCATACCACCCCCGGCAAAACCTCGAGAAAGAAACCGCGTAAGAAGAACTTCGAGTGAAGGGAAATCCTTCACTACCGGCATGGAGTTTGCAAAGTTGAAGGCCATAGTCATTGCGTCTTCGGCGTGCTTTCTCCTCACCAATTACCCGTGATGGAAAGCCACGCGCCTGAGGTTCACCCATGGCCAATTGCAGGATCCTTGCCGCCTTTTTTCTGATTTTCCCGGGTATTTTCGCACTCTGGGGAGCCGAGGCCGGGGCGGCCACTTCCCTTAAAATCATCGGGCCTCCATCCACGGACACGGTTTTGCCCAACACCCGCTACACCTTCCTCATTCACTTCGCCTATACGGGTCTTTTTGACCTCACCTATACGGACTTGAGGCTGGATGTGACCACCTCGGGGGGCACTTTCTCTTCGGCCCGGGGAACCTCGACCCTTCATTTTCCAACGCTCCCGGATACCGGTGGCACCGCGGTCAGCTACAGGGATTCCAATGGGTGCCTTGCAGACGGTCACGCCAAGTTCGCGGTGGCAACCGTGGAGACAGCCGGCACCGGTACGCTCGAGATCCAGGCAGCGATCACCGTGGACGGATCCACGACCAACGCAATTCCCGTAAGCGCCGCGATTCAGGGAATCGGTGGGGGAACGTCCGAGGAAGCGCTCTTCCAACTCGCCATGGAACGTCAGGGAATGGCGTTCACCTATGTTCAGATGTACAAGAATTACATGGAAGGTGGAGACCTCTATTCAAATGGCGTCAACAGGGAGGATCTCGCCTCGGAGCTTGCGGGCCTGGCGAGTCTTACAGGCGGTGTGATTCAAGCCGCAGAAACCATTGCCGGTCTCGCATCAAATCCTGGTATTGCCCTTTATTCCATCTTTCTCGAACTTGTGGGGAACGCCACGGGACAGCCGAACATGATGGATGTCCTCGGAATCATGGACACCGTTGCGGGAGAAACCTTGAAAGAGCTGTACCACACCTTTTATGGCGGAGGGCATGTCCTGGTCCAGTTGGAGACGGACATCACCTCGGGATACCTGGATAGACTCGCCGAAATCCAGGGGAAGGAGGCAGCGGCGTGGAACTTCGGCCGTTACCGGGTCGACGACCCACACCCCGAACTTCCGACGATCTTCGAGGCACTGAAAGCCGAGGAAGCAGAATTGAACAACATCAAGACCTGCTCCCTCGCCGTGGCGGCGGCAGCCCGGGCCAATCAACATGACGTGGCCGAAGCCTTCTTCACGACGCTTTCCAATTATGCCACCAGGGAAAAAGCGGCGATTCCCTACATCCGCCAGGCCGCTTATCTCTCCATGAATCAGTCTCCTGTTTTTCAGGACACTCCGTTCTCACCGGGCGATGCCGCAACCTCTGTGGCCATCCACACGGATCTCTCCTGGAGTTGTACCGATCCTGACGGCCACACGGTCCTATATGAGGTGTATCTCAAAAAGGCAAGCGATGCCTCGTTCCAGAAAATCACCGTCACCCCCATCGCCGCAACAAGCTTCGATCCCGGAACCCTGGAGACCAATATGACCTATAACTGGTATGTCCAGGCGAGGGATACCGGCATCGGGGATTACAACAGCAATGGTCCGGCCGTAAACAGCCCCACATGGAGCTTCACCACCGTCCCTGATCCCCTTTTCTCCTTTCTCGCACTTTACGTGCCCGCCACCGGCCAGGTGGACAAGCCATTGGAGGCGGATGCCATTGTGCTGGTGAACGGCACCCCTGCTGAGCTGAGGTTTGAACTCTGGGTCGGCGGAAGTTTCCTCAAGAGTCTGGGAAACCCTGTCACGGTCAACAGTGATCCTGAGCCCCAGCATTTCTCTGTGGTTTTCTCTCATGCCTCTCCGGTGAATGCGGTAGTCAAAGCCTTTTTAAGCTCAGGAGGCGTCGACCATGCGCAGGAGTCCAGCTCCGTTACCATTTCAGAGGTGGTTTCCAGCAGCCCCCCTGCCCTTGTGCAGATCCAGGTCCAGGGGACCGGCAGGGACGGGACACCGTACTTCTATGATGCCGGCCCCATCACCATCTCTTTCCTCACCTGGGACAACGGGAACCTGGCGGACATCCGTTGCTGGATGCAATACGGGTTTTCTGTTTCCGAACCCGCAACCTGGGCACCGGAGGTGGAACTGATTTATCAGGGAACGGAGGAGTGCGACTTCGGCGGCGGCTCGATGACCGTGGCAAGGCACAGCCACACCATCCCGGCCACCGAATTCGGGCTTCTGGCGGACGGGAAAAAAGCCCTCTGGATCAAACCAACCAGGTTTGAGGATGAAACCTCGATCCTCTCCGGCTTGGACAGGGCTTTCAACCTGGCAGAAAACCCGATCCGCGACGACGACACCCAGGTTCCTGAAATTCTCCTTGAAGGACAGGATGCAGATGGAACTCCATCTTATATGGTCCTGACGCCCCGGAGATTGGACTTCAGCGTCCATGTATCCGATCCCATGATCATAAAGTGGATCGACCAGTCCGGCAACGATTACATTATCCTGGATGCGGCGAGCGGCTTTTCGGAAATCAAATTCGGCTACGCGCTCACGGATGAAAAAACCTCCTCCATGGAAGACGGAGACTTCCTGTTTTTCTTCACCCATGCGGAACCGATCTACTCCCTTCAAAGGGACGGCTATCTGCTGATTCCAGAGCTTGAAGAGACCAGGTGGCTTACCTTCCGGGCGCTCGCTTCCGAGGCGGACAACGACTGGGCCGGCGACGAGCACGTTGTCCGTAAGGACTGGACGGGTCAGATCCCCGACGACGACCCTGTGGGACCTGAGATCACCAATGTGGTGTATCCTGCCTCGGCGGATTATGACAAGATCATCCCCGTCTCCTGTGCCATTGCGGATCGAAGCGGTCTTGCCGTCAATCCCTCCAATTTCAAGGAGGAGGCTCGTATCTACTGGTCCTTTGACAAGAAGAACTGGGGCAGTCCCATGTTCTACAACAGCTCTTCCCCCAATCTCACCTACGATTTCACCATCCTTGCACCCGGAAGCGACCACATCGGTAAGACCCTTTACTTCTATGTGGAGGCTATCGATGGGGATAACGACCGTCCCGGCGACGGGGCCACCGCGGTGGCGGACAACGACGGTCAGTACTATGCCATCCAAATTGTGGACAACGATCTCCCCACCATCGAGAATCTGAGTATCGTGGAGGGGTCCCTGGTCTCGGGCGACGTGGTGATCTCCGCCCAGGTGGCCGACGGTTCAGGGACCGCCCAGCCGACGGTAAGGATCAACGGTAGAATCGTAAGTCACTCCCTTCCCTTTACCTGGAATACCCTGATTCCCTCCTGGAGCACTCCCGTAACTGTGGCTCCGAACATGGACGGCTGGGGTTTCTCCATGACGGCGGGAAATGGCAGGGAGCTCTGGGTGGCTTATCTCGAAAGCGGCAACCTCTACGTTTTGCACAGTCCCGATGGGATCACCTGGGATGAACCGGTGTTGGCGGTCTCACCGCAGGATACCATCATGAGGCCCGCCCTCTCGAGGGATTCTGCCGGGAGGCTCTGGCTCGCCTATCAGGACTACGACCAGGATTTCCATATGACGCTCCATGTCACCTGTTCGTCCGACAGTGGTCAAACTTGGACTCCTCCCGTCGCGGCGACCACCGGAATCGATGTGGTGGGCTACAGCTTGATCGAAGACACTAACCACACCTTCTGGTACGCCTTTTACTCCTACGACGAGGTTGACTGGAAAAACATCATCTGTGTGATCAGCTCCTCCGACGGCATCAACTGGAGCGCTCCCAGGGTCGTCGATGCCAACCCCGACTGGGACGTGGATTATTTCATGCCGGTTATTGCGTCCACTCCCGCCGGCACCGTCAATCTCTTCTATGCAGTGACCTCCCAGGGGGTTGTGAAATCCACCTCCACCACCGGCACCTCGTGGTCGGCACGAACACCGGTGACCCTCGAACCCCAAGGAACGGTTATCGAGCCCGGACCAGTTCTCCTTGCAAAGAATGCTTTTTACTGGTTCACCTATATGGGTGGTGGAAGGACCTATCTCGCCCCTTCCAGGGATCTGACCTGCTGGGGTGCGCCCGTGGTCGTCGCCGACCACGCCATGGCCGTGGCCCTTTCCCAAAGCGGGGACGGCACCTTCTGGATCGCCACCATGGCAGGCAGTGACCTCCAGGTATTTCACTCGGTCCAGACGAATCCCTTTACCATCACCCTGGAGGCGACAGACGCCTCCGGAAACATGGTCTCCCAGCAGGTCCAGGTGACAGTGGACAATCAGGAACGCCCATATACCCTGGAGGATCTCATAAAGATCCTTCAGATCCTCTCCGGATCGAGGACAACTACATCCCTCCTCCAGGCGGACGTGAACGGCGACAACCGGATCGGCATGGTCGAGACCCTCTATGTGCTCCAACGCCTCGCTGAAATGTGATAGGCAGTGACGGCTTTGCACCGCAGATTCCCCATACGATGTGAAGGAGGACTCCAGGGATGGGTGTGAGGTTTTTACCGCAGAGCGGGAGGCATCAGGAAGCTCCCTCGCGGGGGCTTGATCCATTCGTTTTGGTCAAACCGTCATTCATGGCAAGAGTGCCCGTCATGCCTGCGAAGCTTGCGCCGCACTCGATCCGGGAGGAGGAATCCAGAAGACCACATGGATTCCGGTTCAAGCCCTGAATGACCATTTAGACCGCACGCGCAAAACCCCGGACATCTCGTCGGACTGTCACAGCCCTTGCCGATTAACCTTGTCCCCTGCGACGGATCCGGATCCCACTGCCCCGAATTATAAGTTTCAGTGTCCGGAGGGTTCAGGGCGAACGGTCCTTCAAGAAAAGATCGCCTGAGTAACGAGGCAACAGTATCGAGCTCTACTCCACACTACATGCTATATACGTAACACACCAAAAAGCTTTCAGGTTTTGCTTGACTTTTAACGAATTCTCCGTGTAGGACTCTCTTCAGGTTAAAGGGATGGTAGACCATTGGTATTTTAGGACGGTCGTATCCTTTGTTTTTTTTACGTCCGGCTGGGGGACAAATTGAGGATAAGCGAACTTGCCGGAAAAACCGGCATTCCCAAGGAGACGATTCACTACTATATTAGAGAAGGCGTCCTTCCCAAGCCCCGTAAATTAGCCAGGAACATCGCGGATTACGACGAGGGCTTCGTTGAGCAGATCCTTGTCGTCAAAGACCTCCAGGATCGCTATTTCCTTCCGCTTTCCGTCATCAAGAAAGTCATCAGGCAACAAAAAAAGCATCCTTTCGATCAGACCTCCTTTCAGATCCAAAGTGAATACTTCAACCCCATCGATCAGCTCTTGACAGGAGAGATCAGGGGCACGGAGGCCTTTTTGAAGGCGACGGGCCTGGGAAAGAAGTGGCTCCTCAAAATGGAGGAGTGGGGGGTCATCACGTCCCACATGCGGCAAGGCGAGCCCGTCTACTCGAGAGACGATCTGGTCATTGGAAAATTGGCCGTGGACATGGACCGTCTTGGAATCGGGCCCAAAGACGGCCATGATCCCGAAGACTTGCGGCATGTTGCGGATTTTGTTCAATGTTTTGTTCGCTCCTCTTATGAGAAATACTACGAGAGAAACCTGAAAAGATTTGCATCCGGAGAAAAACCCGAGGGAGGCAATCGGATCATCGAGGTGATGAGCCTTTTCTTCTATCACCTTTACAGGAGATGTGTCCGGGAAGAGCACCAAAGGCGGGTGGAGCACGCACGGAATCAGGATTGTGAAAGGGAGGGTCGGTCGTGAATTGGGGGAGGGGAAATGAAACAAGGGGACCGCTCAATTTCAGTGGTGGAATGCGGTCGCGTTTTTTGCCGTCTATGCGCTGCTTCAGGACCTGGTCTCAACGGCCGGCGGGTTCACCCTTTTCAGCTCCTTTCTCCCCATGATGATGGCCTTTATCGGCGGGATCACCAGTTTCATCGGACCGATTTACGGGGCTGGGTTTTTTCCGGACTGGATGAGCTCATCACCGCGTGCACGGAACGGGTCGAGCTGGTGACGGGCACACTTTTGGTCCTGGTGCTATTGTTCGCCCCCTTGGGTCTCTCGGGCCTTTTGAATCATGCAAGAGTGAACTGGCTTCCCAGACTCTTTGCTCAACACACAGCGGAGTAGACTTCATGAACATCTTGGAAACTAAACGCGTCTATCACGATTTCGGTGGCCTGGAGGTGCTGTTCGATGTGAACCTGGATATTCGGCAGGGAGAGCGCCATGCCATCATCGGCCCGAACGGGGCTGGAAAGACCACCCTTTTCAACATCATTACAGGCACCTATACCCCGAGCCAGGGTGATGTGTTTTTCAAGGGGAAGAAGGTTACCGGGTTCAAGCCCCACAAGCTCGTGCGGCTCGGCATGGGCCGATCCTTCCAGATTACGAGCACCTTCGAACGTCTGACCACATTTCAGAATATTCGCATGGGCGTCTTATCCAGGAGGGGAATCCGGTTCAACCTCTTTCAGAGGGTGGATAAGATGAACGGGATCACCCGTGAAACCGACGAAATCCTCCGGCGGATTAACCTGAATGGGGAACGCGATATCCCGGCGGCCATGCTCTCCTATGGCAAACATCGGTCCCTGGAGGTCAGCATGGCCATGTCTACAGATCCCGATCTCGTGATGTTTGACGAGCCCACTGCCGGGATGTCCAAGGACGAAACCCGTCACGCAGTCGAGCTCATGAGGAGGCTGACCGAGGGGAAAACCATGGTCATCATCGAACATGACATGGACGTGGTCTTTTCACTGGCCGATCACATCACGGTTCTTCACATGGGAGCCATCCTGGCTTCAGGGACTCCCAATGAAATCAAAGAAAACCAGTCCGTCAAGGATGCATATTTGGGGGAAACGGAGGTGTGAGGATGCTCCTGGAAGTGAGCGACTTGAATACCTATTATGGCAACAGCCACGTTCTCCAGGCTATGGCCCTGAAGGTTGACCTGGGGGAACTGGTGGCGCTCCTGGGTCGAAACGGAATGGGAAAAAGCACGACCCTGAAAAGCATCATGGGGATGGTGAAACCGAGATCGGGCAAGGTTTTCTTCAAAAGCAAGAGTATCTTCGGATATCCCCCTTACAAGGTGGCCAGAGCCGGGATCGGCTATGTGCCTGAGGAGAGGCGCATCTTCCCCACCTTATCCGTTCTGCAGAACCTGGCCATGGGCGTAAAGGGCGGCAAGATACCACAGAGCGACGACGGAGATGTGTGGACTGTTGCGAGGATCTTCAGCCATTTCCCGGTCCTGGAAAGGCGGGCCAACCAGAAAGGGGCCCTCCTTTCGGGCGGTGAACAGCAGATGCTGGCCATCGCCCGGACCTTGATGGGCAATCCGGAGTTGCTGCTGGTCGATGAGCCCACGGAAGGCCTCGCGCCCCTGGTGGTCAAAGAAGTACGTGATATCCTCGAAGAAATCAATGAGGTCGGAGTCTCGATCCTTCTGGTGGAGCATAACCTCAAAGTCGCCTTGTCCCTGGCCAAACGCATCTACCTCATGGGAAAGGCTCACCTGGCCTTCACGGGAACGGTGGAGGAACTGAACGCCCAACCGGAGATCCGTGCGAAGTATTTAGAAGTGTAACTGGCATCCGTGTAGCCTCGCTTTCATCTTACCGATTCAATCCGATGCCTGTGCTTTGTCACAGCCGGTGGTCCTCTTTTCAGCGGTCATGAGCGGGATAATTCTCGAAAGAGACAAGCCTATAAAAACGGCATCTTAGGCCGCTAAGCCATGTTGGAGAGCTAAATCCAGGATGATTTTCTCTTGCGGCTAGGCTCCTTCCAACGAGGCAACCCAAAAAATCCCGGTCCTTAGGCTGCCCCTCTCAACGGAAACAACCCTCTTGATTATTGCCTCAAAGACCTTCACGACCTGGGAGACCACGGCCAGTTCGGCGACGCCGAGAAAATGGCTTCTCGATCCGGCCAAGAGCGAATCTTTGGTCAAACATCATTTCGTGGCCATCTAGGCGTTTACCACAACCAGGCACGCTCGATGGCGCAGCCCGACACCGAAAACGTGAAATGAACCCGGAAGGGATTTGATGTTTGTCAGGCATTATGTTCATGGAGCATAATCTTCAGCTTTTCACGGAGACAATCCGGTTTACGTTGTCGCTGAGAAACCTTTGAAGTGAGAGAGTCAAGCTTACACCGCAAAAAAGAAGGAAAGGAGAGAAAGAAATGAACGCGCCCTATTGGACCAAAGTCCAATATCTTTTCTCTTTCAATGCCCCTAACTTGAATATCATATTTTCTGACTGGTCCCTTTGCGTGGTGAAAGCGTTTGAATCCATGGGCCGGGGAGTTTTGGCGGGAGATGGGGAGGTGTGGTGCCTCAAAAATCATTCACGGTGTACGTGGTCGATGATGACGAGTCCATCCGGAGGGCCCTCGGGAGGCTGCTTAGATCTGCGGGCTACGATGCCTTGACCTTCGAGTCTGCGGAAGAGTTTCTCGATTCCGCCTCCGGCTTGGGCGAAGGCTGTCTTGTCCTGGACATTCGCCTCCCGAAGATGACGGGCCTTGACCCTCAAGAGAGGCTCGTTTCAGGGGGGACAAAATAGGCGGTCATTTTCATGACCGCCCACGACAACCCCCAGTGGTAGGAAAGGGCGAAGAAGGCGGGCGCGGCTATTCCTTCGTCGAACCGCCTGGTGATGCGAGGATAGCCGGGGTTGGTTTGGAGGGGATCAGTACCCGAAAAAGAAAAGAAGAACGCGGTAGCAACTGAATCCTGGTTCCAAACAACAAAAGAATGTGGAGAGGATGTTATGCTGAAAACAAAAGCCTTGCTCTTCTCGTTGGCTATTGCTTGTTTTTTTTGAGCGAGTTTCCTCTTTGCCGTGCCTCATGTGTGGGCACAGAAGAAGGGCGCTACCAAGGAGCAGAAAGGGGCCGAGATTCGCAAGATCGCCGATGAGACGCTCACTCGCCCTCGACAAAGGACGGACGACTTTCCTTCTCCATGATTTTGAATGTCGATTTCTCATCGTTCCGATGCTCTCATTTAGGTCTTCGTCGTATCTCCGGCAAGAAGGGCTCGAACATTTTTGACCCGCGGCACAGTTTTTCTGGCTCTCATGGGGAATGCTCGACTGAAAAACCGCCATTGTTTTCTTCAAGTTGATCAGGTAGAGACCATGTTTACTGCTTGCAAACCATAGGAGGGAATTCGTCGAGAGACGGTCGCAAGCCATGCGAGGCTCATGAGCAAAACCCCTGATGCACCGTGCCGTCTATCAACGATCGAGTCCGTGATGCGCCTTGCTCGCCCAATCAGGACGGCTTTGTATTTTATCTCATGTCTCTTCATCCTGCTCGCCTTCGGGCCCCGTGTCGGGTCGGCCCATGCCGAGGCTGATCCACGGGATTCATCCGTTTCTGCTCCCAAAAGCATGGTCCTCCTTTATTCGTATGGAGACGGCATTCCAGCATATCAAGAGGCTACCCGCGGCTTTTTGTCCATCATGAGAGAGGGCCGCATAAGTTCCAACAACTTGTTCTTCGAATATCTCGACCTTGAGCGCAAGAGAGACATAGAGCATATTGAGAACCTGACCACTCTGTTCCGCCATAAATACGATGGGAAGAAAATCGACCTGGTTGTCACCGTGCATACAAAGGCCTTGAAGTTTATTTTTAATGAGGGCAAGGACCTCTTCCCTGGGGCCCCTGTCCTGTCCTACCTGGCGCCCGATACGATTGAAACGGAGGAGATTGAGCGCCCGGTCCTGATCCTACCAATGAGGATGGATTTTAAAGGAACCCTGGAACTCGCGCTGAAGCTGTTCCCACAAACAAAGCGGGTTGTCTTCATAAATGGGGTTGGCGAAGGAGAAAAGAGGCTTGAGCTTGAGGCCAGGAGCGTTTTTGTACAGTGGCGCGACAGGCTGGAATTCGAGTATACGAAAGATCTAAGCGTGGAAGAGATGCTTCAGCGAATTGCAACCCTTCCCCCGCGATCCATCGTTTTATACTCTAACGTTTTCAGGGACAAGACCGACCGCACCTTTCTCCCCAGAGATGTCGCGGAGATGGTTGCGCGAGCAGCGAACGCGCCGGTTTTCGGCATGTTTAATACCGTTATCGAAAATGGCGTCATTGGCGGCTCGGTCTTTAATTTCGAGGGAGAAGGAGCTCGGGCAGGAACGGTGGCGCTTGACATCTTGAAAGGAAACCTTTCTCTTACCAAACCGGTGACGATCCTTGCAGCGGGCAGAATACCCATGTTCGACTGGCAACAGCTCAAGCGGTGGGGAGTAGAGGAGATTCAACTCCCCAAGGAGACTATTTTCGTGAATCGCGCCATCTCGTTTTGGGACCAATATAAAAGGTCCCTTATCGGCGTCGTTTTTTTATTGCTGGCACAGTCGTTCCTGATCATCGTGCTGTTGTTTCAGATACGCCGCAGGAGATCGGCTGAGAAAGCATTCTTTCAGAAAACCGAGGAATTGGATCAATTCTTCAGCGTCACCCTGGACCTGTTGTGCGTTGCCAACACCGACGGTTATTTCCTGCGCCTGAACCCTGCGTGGGAAACGATCTTGGGTTACAGCAGGGAAGAACTCATGGCAGGGCGTTTCTTTGACTTTATCCATCCCGATGATTTGGGGAAAACTGACGACATTGTCTCGACCCTGGCATCCCAGGAGAGAGTGCCTTCTTTCGTGAACCGCTACCGCTGCAAAGACGGCACCTATCGCTGGCTGGAATGGACTGCCGTACCGGCCGGCAACCTCATCTATGCGGCTGCGCGCGACATCACGGAGCGCCTGGAGGCCGAGGCCGAGGCTCGGCACCGCAGGGAAGAACTGGCCCACGTTGCACGGATCGCCACCATGGGGGAATTGACCACCTCGCTGGCCCACGAAATCAACCAGCCCCTCGCGGCCATCCGGAGCAACGCGGAGGCGGCCCAGCGATTTCTCTCACAGGCTGCGCCTGACATCAGCGAGGTCCGCCAGATTCTGGATGACATCATCCGGGACGACAGGCGCGCCGGCGAAGTGGTCCAGAAAGTCAGGGCACTTGTGAGAAAGGAAACGCCCCTCCGGGAACTCCTGGATCTGAACGAGGCGATTCAAGAAGTCGCTGCGCTCATTCGGGCCGATTCTCTTCTCCAGGGCTTGTCCATCGCCATGGAATTGAGCCCGGATTTAAAGAGGATCCGGGGGGACCGCGTCCAACTGGAGCAGGTGGTCTTGAATCTGATTCTGAACAGCGCCGCTGCCATGAAAAATGCTCCGCGGACTCAACGCAAAATCATCGTGAGAACCGGGATGAAGGACAGCGAGACGGTGAAAGCGTCTGTGACGGATTTCGGGACCGGCATCGACGAAAACAATATCGATCGCCTTTTCGAGCTTTTTTACACCACGAAACCCGAGGGATTGGGCATGGGGCTTTCCATCAGCCAGAGGATCATCCATGCCCATGGCGGGGCCATGGAGGCTTCGAACAATCCGGAAGGCGGAGCCACTTTCGCGTTCACGCTTCCCGCACACGAGGGAGATCCGACGTAGCAGAGGAAAAGCCCGTTGTATTCCTAGTGGATGAAGACCCATCCATGCGAAAGGCCCTGGAGCGTTTGCTTCGATCGGCGGGGCATGAGGCGAAGACCTTTACGTCGGCCCTTGAATTCCTGGATTTCAGCCACCCTGCTGCACCGGGGTGCGTCATTCTTGATATCCAGATGCCGAAATTGAGCGGTCTCCAACTCCAGGACCGCCTGGCTCATAAGGGTATCACTTTCCCCATCATTTTTATCACGGGCCACGGGACAGTGCCCGCAAGCGTCAGAGTCCTTAAAGCCGGAGCCATGGATTTCCCCCGGAAACCCTTCAAAGACAGGGAGTTTCTCGACGCCGTATCCCGGGGGATCGAAAAGCACGGCCGTTTGCGGCAGGAGCAAAAGGAAATGAAAGCGCTCCGTACGAGGCTGGACACGCTCACGCCGAGGGAGCGCGAGGTTTTTGGGCTCGTGGTAAGCGGGATGCTGAACAAGCAGGTTGCCTGCGATCTTGGGACGACCGAGAAGACCATCAAGGTGCACCGGGCCAGGGTGATGGAAAAGTGGAGCCCAATCCCTCCCAGACCTCGTTCGCTTCGCCGAAAAGCTCGGGATCCGATCCTGAATCGTCTGAGGTTTTCTATTGGACCAAAGTCCAATATCTTTTTGATGTTGATCCCCTTAAAAATCATATCAAGTTTTATGCCTGGCACCTTTCCAGGACGAAACTGACTGCGTTTATTCACTGGGTTTTTTAGTAATGGAATCCTAACAATTAGACGGAAACCCAGACAGAAACTCAGAATTAGAAGCTGTTGCTAACAAGACATGAATGCGAAAACAGTCGCAAGCCTGTTCACTGTATGAATGTTTATTGCATTGTCAGTATTCGCTAATACGGGCGAAAAATCCTCTTACGTCGGTTCCGCAAGCTGCCGTGAGTGCCATGAACGGTTCTATCAGCTTTGGTCCACATCCATGCACGCACTGGCCATGCAGCCCTATTCGGCAAGCTTCGCAATGGAAAAACTCACGCCTCATCAGGGACATATCGCGATAGGGAAAGCGACGGATCGTGCCGAAATTCATGAAGGCATCGTGATCGAGACGGATCGGACGGGGACGAAGAATTTCAAGATCGAGCATGTTCTTGGTGGAAAGAACGTCTACTACTTTCTCACGCCTTTCAACAAGGGAAGGCTCCAGACCCTTCCCGTAGCGTATGATGTCAACAAGAAGGAGTGGTTCGACACCGCTGCCAGCGGCATTCGCCACTTCCCGGGAGGGGAACGGGGCGAGGCGGTGGACTGGCGGGAATATCCCTATACATTCAATACCGCCTGCTACGGCTGCCATGTAAGCCAACTCTCGACCAACTACAATCCGGAAACCTTCACCCACCAGACAACCTGGAAACAGCCTGGCATCAACTGCGAGACCTGCCACGGCCCCTCGGCCGAGCATAACAGGATCGCGAAGGCAACACCCGTGGGTCAACCACTGCCGGGCCTTCGAATCATCAGCACCAAAACGATGACCAAAACGCAGCGGAACGACCTCTGTTCCGGTTGCCATGCCAAGGCAAGCCCGCTGACCCTCGAATACGGGCCTGAGGATCGGTTCTATGACCACTTTGACATCCTGACCCTGGAGCACCCTGACTATTATCCCGATGGACGCGACCTGGGAGAGAACTACACGCTCACCTCGTGGAACATGAGCCCCTGCGTGAAGTCCGGCCGGCTCGACTGCATGCATTGCCACACGTCCAGCGGTCGCTACCGGTTCAAGAAGGAGATGTTCAACAACGCCTGCATGCCCTGCCACGAGGACAAGGTAAAGAATCCGGCCGCGCACACGCACCACGCCGCGGCGAGCGAGGGGAGCAAGTGCATCTCCTGCCACATGCCCATGACCGCTTTTGCACGCATGAAACGGAGCGACCATTCGATGCTTCCGCCGGCCCCGGCGGCGACATTGGCCTACCAGTCTCCCAATGCCTGCAACATCTGCCACAAGGACAAGGATGCATCCTGGGCCGATACCATCATGCGGCAGTGGCGCCCCAGGGACTATCAGGCCCCGTTTCTCGAACGTGCCTCACTTATCGACGCGGCCCGCAAGCGGGACTGGACGAAGCTTCCGGAGATGCTTGCCTATATCACCGATCCCAACCGTGACGAGATATTCGCTGCCTCGTTCATCAGACTCTTTCCCCCGCCGCAGGGCCAAGAGATCATGACCACACTGCTCGCCGCTCCCAGGGAGCCGTCGCCTCTCGTGCGCGGCGCCGCTATACAGGCTCTTGGCTCGATAGCGAGCACGGAAAGCGTCCAGGCCCTGGTCGAGGCAACGGGAGATGACTACCGATTGGTGCGGGTCAGTGCAGCCGCAGCGATGGCGGCCTTACCGCCCATGGCTGTGCCGCCAGCCTATCAGGCGCAACTCGAGAAGGCCAATGATGAGTATCTTGCGTTCTTAACAACGCGGCCGGACCAGTGGACATCCCATTATATCATGGGAAACTACCACCTCGGTCGAGGAGAACCGAAGAAGGCCGTTGACTCGTACCAGGTGGCGCTGAAGCTCGATCCCAAGGCCATCATGCCGATGGTGAACACTTCCATCGCCTATGCCCGAATGGGCGAGAACGATAAGGCCGAAACGTCGCTGCAGAGGGCCCTCGAGCAGTCTCCGAACAATGCCGCTGCGAACTTCAACATGGGACTTTTGAAGGCGGAGAACAAGGATCTGCAGGGTGCGGAAATGCATCTTAACATCGCGTTCCAGTCAGACCCCCAAATGGCTCAGGCTGCCTATAATTTATGTATCATTACCGCGAAGGATCGCATCAGTGAGGCCGTGACCTGGTGCAGGAAGGCGTCGAACCTCAGGCCGCAGGATCCCAAGTATGCCTATACACTCGCCTTCTACCTGGATCAGAAGGGCGAAAGGGCCGAAGCGGTCAGGATACTGGAAGGACTGCTGGAGAAGTATCCACAATACAAGGATGCCGAGAGGCTGCTCAATGAAATATCAAGGTAGGAACCGTAGAAAGGTACGGGGCCGGTCGAACTGCCACCAACGGCTACCGACGAAGTGCTTGGAGGCGAACGGTGGGGGCTCGGGCCGACGGCAGTGGCGCTGAAGCAAACAGGGCCGTGGACGGGTCGGCTTTTTGGCCAACCATATCTGGTCCGTGATCGGTGACAACGACCGGGACGATATCAACGCCACCTTCCTCCAGCCCTTCGTGAGCTATGTCACCAAAACGAAAACAACCATCGGCTTGGTCTCGGAATCCACCTACGACTGGGTAAATGATCAGTGGTCGGTTCCGGTGATTGCCCAGGTGGCGCAACTGTTCAAGATCGGCCCGCAGATCCTCCAACTCGCCGTGGGCGCAAAATATTGGGTCGAATCGCCGGATAACGGCCCCGAGGGTTGGGGTTTGAGGGTACAGCTGACATTTCTGTTCCCTAAATAGGATGGCCGCACCGGCCTTTTGTGCCGCCGGTCCACGCTTATGCCGGCCAAGCCGGCGACCTGAATGGGCAGATAAATTCAAGACACTTTAAAGGAGCAATGCGATGGGACAAAGCTTGATTCAATTCGAAAGGCGTAGTCTACGGGCAGTTTCGTGCCAGCCAGATCGCAAGGGGGGCGGAGACATGGACGGCCCGCCCATGAGGCAGCACACCAACAACCTGAAGCACTTGTCTCTGGCTTTCCTGGCTGTCGCCGGCATGTTTGCGGCGTACGTTCTGCCTGCCGATGCCTTGGCGGCGGAAACGTCACGCCGGCCGAACATCGTCATCATCCTCGGTGACGACCTGGGCTATGCCGACATGGGCGCCTTCGGCAGCGAGATCAAGACGCCGAACCTCGACTCGCTGTCGAAAGACGGTGTGCGCTTCACCAACTTCTACACCCACGCGAGCTGTTCGCCGACGCGATCGATGCTGCTCAGCGGTGTCGATACCCACCTGAATGGCCTGGGCAACATGAACGAGTGGATCGCGCCCAATCAGGCGGGCGTGCCCGGCTACGAGGGCTACCTCAACAACCGCGTGGCCACGCTGCCGCAGCTCCTCAAGGACGCCGGCTATCACACCTACATGGTCGGCAAGTGGCACCTGGGCAAGGCGCCTGACCAGATCGCGGCGGCGCGCGGCTTCGAGCGCGACTTCTCGCTGCTCGACGGCGGCGGCAGCTACTGGAACATGATGAACATCACCGCCGCCGTGCCGAAGTCGGTATTCACCGAGGATGGCCGCTACCTGACCAAGCTTCCTGAGGACTACTACGCGACCAAGACCTACACCGATAAACTGATCAGTTTCATCGACGCCAACCGGGGCGACGGCAAGCCCTTCTTCGCCTACGTGGCACACCAGGCGCCGCACGATCCTTACCACCTGCCGAGGGAATGGCGCAATCGCCACGTCGGCGAGTACGACAAGGGCTGGGACGAGGTGCGCCAGGAGCGGCTGAAGCGGCAGGTCGAGATGGGCATCATGCCGGCCGGCACCGAGCTTGCTGAACGCATGTGGTTTGTGCCCGATCCGATCGTGCTTGCCCCCGCAAGCCGCTACATACTCGGCAAGAAGATGGAACTCTACGCCGGCATGGTGGAGAACATGGATTTCCACGTCGGCCGCCTGATCGATCACCTGAAGCAGATCGGGGAGTACGAGAACACGATATTCATCGTGTTCGGCGACAACGGCGCCGAGGGCTCCGACCTTTTCGGGATGATCGCGGGTACCCCGGGTTCGCGCGACAACCTCTTCGCGGCGATCAACTGGTCGCAGACCCATCCCAATGCGTGGGGCGACCCGGAATCCTGGGTCGGCTATGGCCCGATGTGGGCGCAGGTGTCGATGACGCCCTTCAGTCAGTACAAGGGCTGGCTGGCCGAGGGCGGTATCCGCAACGCGCTGATCGTCAGCGGACCGGCCGTCAAGCGGGCCAAGGGCAGCCTCAACCACGGGCTCATGCATGTCGCCGACATCATGCCGACGCTGCTTGAAATCGCCGGTGCGACCTATCCGAAGACCCTGGATGGGCACGAGGTGCCGGCGCTCATGGGCAAATCCTGGGGCCCGGTGCTGGCCGGCAAGGCGGACTCGGTGCGGACCGACCAGGACTATCTGGCGTGGGAAGTCTTCGGCAACCGCGCGGTGCGCCAGGGCGAGTGGAAGCTGCGCTGGCAGATCAAGCCGTACGGCAAGAGCGACTGGGAACTGTTCAATGTCGCCAAGGACCCCGCCGAGCGCAAGGATCTCGCCGCACAGCATCCCGACAAGGTGAAGGCCATGCTCGTGGCCTGGGAAAGCTACGTCAAGGCCAACAACGTGATCCTGCCGAGCCGCGGGCCGTTCGATACCCTGGAAAAGGACATGCCGCAACGCGTTACGGTCCATCCAGGCTTCCCGCCGCTGATCTACCAGCGGCAGTTCGTGCCGCCCAAGGACATGATGGCTGATCCCAAGCCTTGAGCGTTGCCGATAAAGAAATCAAGGAGGACATAAATATCATGAAAAATGACAAAGATCCGAAGAAACCGGTTGTTGGATTGTTGTTGGTTGTCGCAACGATGCTCGCCATGGGCATGCTCTGCCCGCAGCAGACTCTGGCCCAGGTCCCGGCGCGCTTCTACTGGGATACTCTGTCGGATGCGAATGCTGTGCCGCTCATCGTCAACTCGATGAGCGGCAACACGAACCCGTTCGACCCTGCCCATACCGTGACGCCGGGAGCGAGCTTCGACGCTACATTGGCCCTGGGGGGTTATGTGCGCACCTTTTCTCTGTTCGATCGAGCGGCCATGGCTGCGATCCTCCTGCCCATGGGGCGAATCTCGGGCGACGTCACAGTGGCCGGCAAGACGATCAACCAATCGGCCAGCGGGTTCGGCGACCCGATGCTCGAGTTCAAAATCAATGTCCTCGGCCCGCCGGCGCAGAAGAACATCCCCGACGTCCTGCGCTATGAGCCGGGGTTCTCTGTCAACCTGCTTGCCGACCTGGCGCTGCCGATCGGCGAGTACGACAGCAGCAAGCCCCTGAATCTCGGGCAGAACCGCTGGTATGGGCGCCTGGGCGCGCCCATCGTCTGGCAGCTCGGCCCGTGGGTGCCGGGCCGGCGCACGACCCTGGAATTCCTGCCCGCCCTGTGGCTCTTCGGAGACAACGACAACTTTGTCGGGCAGACGAAGAAGACCGATCCGATGTTCCAGCTGGACGCGCACCTGACGCGCGACTTCACCGAGCAATTCTGGGGGTCGCTGGACGCCGCCTGGTACAACGGCGGCAAAACGAGCATCAACGGCGTCTCGGGGGAGAGTCTCAACAACCTCGGCGTCGGACTCACGCTCGGGTACAGCATCAACGACAACCTGAGCGTCACCGTCGGCTACATGTCGACCGTGAGCGACAGCGATCCCGGGGACCTTCAAATGGACAAGTTCATGGTCTCGCTCGTGTACGGATGGCACCCGATGGTCCAAGGCATGAAACGGCTGAAGAGCGAGTAGTCGGGCATTTTTGCCGAGACCGGGCCGCCGTGACGCGTAGCAATCAGTCGCTTCGCCGATCAGGATTGGTTTGGGCGGGCAGAAGTGGAACATCCAGTTGATCGTGGCCCCTGTTATCCCGAAGCTCGTCAAAGGGACCCTCTTTTGAGGCTCTTGTTCCCCGAGAAGGGAGAAGGTGAGAAATCGATTCGCTCGAGAGACATCCAGTAATTGGGGCGATACCAAGGAAATTCTTCTCAAAAAATTCTTTTGAAGGAGGAGCACGCACCGGTCAGAGCCCAACGCAGGGAAGGGATGCAAAATCCATCCTGAAAGCCATGTCAAATTTAGATTTGCTATGTGCGGGAGGGAAGGACATGATGCCCTTTCTTCCCTGAAGAATTCTTGAGGTCGAGAGCATTGTAAGGTCAGTCGCTCCGACAAATCAAGAGTGAAAGAAGGAGGTTACAATGAGAAGCATCCGGATGATTAAGGCTGGTCTCGTGGCTGTTGTGATCCTCAGCCTTCCGCTGCCGTGCTGGGCAGGACCGCCCAAGATGAAGATGACCACCGACATCCCGCCGGGCATTGCGATACCGGATAGGGTGGAAACCCGCCTCGGCACGATGAATTTCTTTGACGGGTTTCCGGATGATGCAACGGTTGAGAAGATCTAAGACAACCTCGACTTCCAGCGCGCGGTGCAGACTTACCTGCTGGGTCTGGAGCCGGTGAGTCAAGTGGCCAATCGCAAAGGAATATTGGAACTCGGGCCGGTCAACTTGACGGTGCCGATCTTCGAGGACCGCATGGACTCCAAGTCACTGTTCCTCACAGCCAACAACAACACGCCATACACGTGGTTCTGGCTTGACCTGCGTGAAGGGCCGCTGGTGCTCGAGGTTCCGCCGAAGGTGCTCGGGGCCATAGATGACATGTGGTACAACTTCGTCACCGACCTCGGCTTCAGCGGGCCCGACAAGGGAGAAGGCGGTAAGTACCTGATTCTGCCGCCGGGCCACAAGGGGGACGTGCCGGACTGATACTTCGTCGTGCGTCCTGCGACTTACAGCGTCTGGGTTCCCTGGCGTTCCTTCCTCGTGGACGGTGATCCAAAGCCTGGCGTGGACCTGGTGGAAAAGCACACCAAGATCTATCATCTGAAGGATGCGGCCAATCCGCCGGCTAGGCGGTTCGTTCACGTCTCCGGCAGGGCGTTCAGCACCCTGGCGCCGGCGGACTACTCGTTTTGGGTATATCTCAACCAGGTGGTGCAGGAAGAGCCGACCGATGTGCTCGATCCTGTCACGCTTGGCCTTTACGCATCAGTCGGCATCCAGAAGGGCAAGCCCTTTTCACCCGGTGGCCGCATGAACAAGATCTTGAGCGAGGCCGCAGTGGTCGGGATCAGCCTGGACGGACCGAAAGAGGTCCACGACCGGTATCGCCGGGACCGGTCCGGGAACGGGACGTTCGACAGAGTGATGCGCGGCCTCAAGCTTTTGCAAAAACATGAAGTCGAATACAACGTGCTGGCTTGCGTCGCCCGCGAAACGGCTAAACGACCTCTTGATGTATACCGTTTCTTCAAGGGTGAAGGGGTTGAGTTCATTCAATTTACGCCTGTCGTCGAGAGGTTGTCTAACGCATGCAGCGCCCCATCGGGCCTGCGGCTTGCCGGCCCTGCGGCGCTCGACCAAGAAGACCGGAAAGGGGATGTAACCGCATGGTCGGTTAACCCTGAAGATTACGGCGATTTTCTGATCGCCATTTATGAAGAGTGGGTACGCCAGGACGTGGGCAAGGTCTTTGTGATGAACTTCGAGTGGGCGCTCAACGCCTGGATAGGCAACCCGTCCCCCGTGTGCGTCCACTCCGTACAGTGCGGCAGGTCGCTCGTGCTGGAGCACAACGGCGACGTCTATGCCTGTGACCACTGCGTGTATCCCGAATACCGCCTCGGGGATATCAGGACTGCCAAGCTCTCGGAGATGATAGAGCGATCTCTCCAATCGGGCTTTGGTGTTTCCAAGGAAACTGCCCTGCCGCGCTTATGCAGGGAATGCGACGTTTTGGCGGCGTATCGAGGTGGTTGTCCAAAGCATCGCTTTATGAAGACCTACCTGGGAGAACCGGGGCTGCGTTACCTGTGCCCGGGCTACAAGAAGTTTTTTCGCCATATCCGCAAGTACTTGCGGGCGATTGCGCAATTGATCGAGAACGGATTGCCTGCGTCTTATGTGATGGAGGCGGTAAAGGGACCATTGGTGATAAAGCTCGACCAGGTTCGATAATCCGGGGCGAGCCCGGGACGAACGGCCATCATTCTTTCTGCCAGTTGATTCAGCAGGGAACAAAACCAATGCGTTCGAAAACGCTCATGACACGGAGATCTTGTCTCCCCCGCCCATGAATACACCCAAGGCGTACAAGCACGCCAGAGGCGCACAAAAATGCAGGGGCGAGCTTTACGCCCGCCCGCGGGAGGAGGTCCGCCTTTCCATCCTCCGTAGCAGGCTACTGCGGAGGACGGGCGCCCCTTCGACATACTCAGGGCTATGGCGGGACAAGTGGAACCCCTCCCCTAAACGGGCATTTTCACGGTAAAAAGTTTGAAAGTGCCCTTTCCTGTCATTCCCCGGCCTTCGCCGGGCTGACGGCTTCGTAAAAAGCGTCACACCGTCATTGCGAGGCGCGAAGCGCCGCGGCAATCTCACGGTTTTCCGGCCAGTTGCAAGATCGCCTCTCGGCCGTGAGAACGAGGCCCAACGGCTTCGCTCGCAATGACAAAATGGGGGTTTTCACGCTTCTTATGAAGCCAGTAACCCTGGAGATGGACATTATTTGCATCACCAAAGCCTGCCGGCGGACGAGTAGATTAAAGCAATTCATGATTGCCATGATCTGCAGGCTCTTTTCGCAAGGCTGCCTGCTTAACCGACTGGAGACGTCCAGACAACAATTATGTGACGAGAAGATCTCTCTTTCCCTGGCAGAAAGGATCCTGATTACTTTTTATGAACCGAGTCTCTATGATGATGACATCTAGAAAGTCCTTGGTCAAAACCCTTCCAGCGAAACAATTGAAGGCAATCTTCTATCCTAATCAATACAACGTGACCCGCAAAGGAGACTCCTCCGGGATCTACTATATTCCTGTCACATTTCAATTCACGCGTAAGGACGGTCGTTTCAGACTGGCGAAGGCGCAAGCGAACAAAAATGTCAAAGATCTCGCACAGACAAACGAATTGGACGAGTCTAAAACCTTCCCACAATGGGGCAAGAGAGAAGAGAACCAGGCATGGTAGTTGTTGACAGGGAAAGGAAAGTGCTTCATATTTGCGGAAACATTAGGAGAAAACCGTATCCCATTTCCCGTGGAGCAAGGATAATGAAGGCTGAGAGCCACGTCGTGTGGTCTACGAAGAAGGAGATCGGACTGAGGGATCCTTCTCAAAAGAAGAGCTATATCCAGGACGTGCTCACAAACGGCTTGGCTTGGGATGTCTGCAAATTGGATTGGGATGAAATCGAAAGGATTCTGCCGTATCTTAGATTGCCTGAGCGTGCATTCAGACTCTCGAGGTTTTACTTTGAACACGCTTAAAGGTAAAGGCATTATCACGCAATTTCAAAAAAAGCTTCTGCCAGACATCGCATCCCTTCAGGACACAAGACATTTCTATCTAGTGTCCATCCATAAATAGGGATTTTTCATGCTCGCCCTGGCAAAACTGAATGGGATTCATTTATAAAATCGTGCTGGCTATGCCTGCGCGAGTCAAATGCGATTTATTTATGGGATTTTGGCCTAATTTTGGTCGCACTACTCCTTTTGCCTGGGAGAAAA
>Ga0209164_1000327_pt1 | contig 128218 bp, 99 predicted proteins | sample MTBNYHSulfiMetaG_FD_187458 | JGI IMG/M metagenome (GOLD analysis project Ga0209164, IMG submission 187458) | Enrichment culture microbial communities from rom New York Harbor, USA that are MTBE-degrading - MTBE-NYH (New York Harbor Sulfidogenic)... | ecosystem: Environmental > Aquatic > Marine... | reverse complement strand
CTACGCTTGCTCCAACTCAATCTTTTCGAACGACGAGATCTCATCAAACTCCTCAAACCCGATGCCTATCCCCATCCTCACCCAGATAAACAACAGTTATCCCTTATATAATTGTGGGACAGCAGTGCTATTTGAAGTAACAAGTATTAACTTTGAATTCAATGAAGTAGGGCCAAATTACTCGGTATCGTCAATTTAAGTCATGGCTCGTCACTATTTTATTCCTTACCTGTCAACGCTTTTCGTGACCAGAGCATGTCAACTATTTCCCGCAATAAGCCGGCCGAGCATGGGTGCCCGGCTTCCGGGTGCCCCACAGCTCTGCTGTGGGATGGTTGTTTGGGCCACTTGGTTTCGTGACCAATTTAAAATATTACAATGAGTTGTCCACTCGGATAAGCCTTAAGTCCGGCCTCCGGAGTAAAAATCCGCGCTTTTACCCCTTTGGCGACTCAAGACTTCTAGGTTTCTCTCTGTTATCAAAATAAGTTTTCCCACAGCAGAGCTGTGGGGCACCAGGCACCAAGCTGTAGGGCACAACGTATAAACCACCGGTGGCTTGACCGACTTTCCTCTCCGGCTGAGCCCTCATCAGCCTCTTGCACCTGCGGCGCCCCGAGAACGAGTTCTCGGGACCACCCTGAAAAAATCCTGTCCGGGCTGCCCGCTTGATAAGCCATTGACCCAACCCTATCGATCATGATATTGTAATACGGAAGAGATCGATGGAGGTTTGGTATGGAAACCGTGACCATATCACCGAAATATCAAGTCGTTATACCCAAAACAGTTAGAAAAGCCCTGAATCTTCGTCCCGGTCAAAAAATGCGGGTGATGGAATATGAAGGACGCGTAAAGCTGATACCTGAGCGCGACTTCAAGAAACTCCGCGGCTTCCTCAAAGGCATCAATACGGCTTTTCAGCGGGAAAAAGATCGACTATGAATATCGTCGATTCTTCCGGCTGGCTGGCTTATTTGCCGATGAGCCCGAGGCCGAGCACTATCCTGGCCCCTTTGCGGGACGCGGCTTAATTCATTGTCCCCACGGTGACCATCTATGAGGTTTTCAAGGTGGTTCTTCGGGAGTCCGATGAGGATGATGCCCGCCTGGCCGTCGCGGCCATGTAGAGAGGACAAGTGGTCGATCTGACCGTCCCTCTGGCCCTGGCTGCGGCCAAGCTGAGTCTGGAACATGAACTGCCCATGGCTGACAGTATTATTCTGGCTGCGGCCGGGGAATTCAAGGCCGTCCTCTGGACTCAGGATTCAGATTTTGAAAAAATTCCGGGGGTAAAATATTTCCCGAAGAAATAGTCTAGGCTGGCTGTTCCGGATAAACCATCAGCGGATAGCCAGCCCTGCTCTCCGGCTGAGCCCTCGTCAGCCTCTTGCGCCTGCGGCGCCCCGACAATCCCGCCGGGGCGGAATCGGAGCCACCCCGGAGTTCATGGTCGATGCCCTTTAATGAGGCAAAGTCTAAAAGACAATAATGTTGGGAACAGCGGCCCGACAGGGCCGGGCACAACTGGCTCACCTCTCCTCTCCCTGTCCCCGGTTCAAAAATAAATCTTGAACTCGGCGAAATAGTAATCAGGATAAGTCCCGAACTCACTCTTGATTTCCGGACCCGACAGCGGCCGGCCTTCCGGCCTGGCCCCCCGGTTTAAAGCGGCCCCGGCTATCAATTCGGAGTTGTCGCTCAGGGAATAGGTCAAGGTCGGCTGGAACTGGAACGAGCCGTCCGACAGGGATTGCATCCAGGCCGCCCGGCCGATCAATATGGGCAGCAGGTCGTAAGAGACGGTCAGCCCGAGCAGATGTCGACCGAGATGGATTAGCCCGCCTCCTTGATAGCGGGCCAGGGACTTGGTCAAGTCGTCGTCGCCGCCCCCGTTGAACAGGTACTCAAGCTCCAGATCAAGGGAACTGGGAAAATATCGGCCCAAGCCGACCACGCCGGTCAGATGGTCCTCCAAAAAGTCCCCGTCGAAGGGCGCGGGCAGGCGGGGACTGTCTGCGGCCCAAAAATAAGCGGCTTCGACCCGAACCTGCCAGCCGGCGATTTCGCCGACCAGGCCGCCGCCCAGTTGATGGCCGTGATAAATTTTGCCGCCCTGGACAGCCAGGTCCCAGCCGGAAAGGTTGGTGAAATATCGGGCCAGCCAGGAAGACCCGGCCTGGGAGGCTTGCCAGACTTCATTCCCGCCCAGATATGACCCGGAAAGGTCCAGCTCCCGTCCCAGGACCCCGATCAAGGTGATCCCGGAAAAAGGTCCCAGGGGAAGGTCAACCCGCAGGGCGTCCACTCCGGCCTTGTAATCCCGATCAAACTGCCGGGGATCGAAAGGCAGATAAACATCCAGGGGATTCCAGAACCAAGCCTTGCCCAAGGTGAGGGCCTGCCGGCCCAAGGTGATGTCGGCTTTGGGCAAGGCTATCTTTAGATTAAAACGGTCCAGCCACAAAGCGGCCGAGGTCCGGCGGTCGGTCAGCCAGTCCCAGGATTCGTCAAGGGCCCGGTAACGGACGTCCCCGGAGTTTGCCTTGAAAGAACCGAGGCCGGGCCCGGACTCTCCGGAAAAATAGGTGTAACTTTGCACGAGATGAACCTGGCTGCTCAGTCGTTCTCCGAACCGGCCCTCGGCCGTCAGGCGAAGCAGGGTTTGGGAATACTCGTCGGTCGGGTTGCCGCGGCCGAAAAACGGCTCGTAGTCGTAATTGTCAACCAAGGCGACGATAGTCCGCAGGCTGCCGTTCAGCTTGAAAACTTCTTCCCCGTCGTCGGCCCCGGCCGAAACCCAAGACGGATTTAGAGCCCAAAGATGGACGGCGATGGAAACGGCCCAGAGAAAAACGGCTGGTCTAATCCGCATCCTCGCCTTCCACCGCTTGGCCGTTGTGGTCGATCCGGCCGTCCTTGAGGATCAAAAGCCGGCGGGCCTGTTTCATCACGGCCGGATCATGGGTGGAGAAAAGAAAGGTCACGCCTTTTTCTTCATTGAGCCGACGCATCAGGTCCAAGAGGGCCTGGCCGGTTTTCGAGTCCACGTTGGCCGTGGGTTCGTCGGCCAGGACCAGGGCCGGTTCGGCCACGATGGCCCGAGCGATGGCCACCCTTTGCTGCTGGCCGCCGGAAAGCTCCCGGGGAAACCGGTCCTCCAGTCCTTCCAGGCCGACTTCCTCGAGAAGTTGAAGAACTCTTTTGCGGCGTTGGCCCGAGGGGACGCCTTGGAGCATCAAGACGTACTCGGCGTTCTCAAAAGCGGTCAGCACCGGAATCAGGTTATAGGATTGAAAGATGAAACCGAGCCGCTCCCGCCGAAGCCGGGAGAGTTCCGAAGAAGAAAGACGCGTAATATCGCGGCCTTCAACCTGAACCACGCCCGAAGTCGGCCGGTCCAGGCCGCCGATCATGTTCAGCAGAGTGCTTTTGCCCGACCCGGATGGACCGGCCATGGCTGTGAATTCCCCGGCCTCGATGTTTAAAGTCACCCCGCGGAGCGCCGGAGTGATTACATCGTCATGGCCGTAATTTTTGACCAGATTCTCCAAAAAGACGATTGAGCTCATAATGTTCGCCTCATCGCAGCATCTCCGCCATGGGTATATTCCCGGCCCGCCGCATGGGAATCAGGCTCAAAAGCAAGGTCGCGCCGAAAACAACGGCCGCGGAACCCAGGAGGATGCCCGGCGTCAGTTTGGCGTAAAGCTTGGTGCTGATGGCAAAACCGGAAATGGTCACCCCTTCCCCCAGGAGCGATTTAAAATCAAGCCCCAAAAGGTTGAGCAGGTAAGCCGACAGGCCGCCCAAAACCAAACCCAGCCCGCAGCCGATCAATCCCAGATAAGCCGATTCCATCAGGACCTGAAGGCGCACTTGATGAGGCTCCGTCCCCAAGGCCGAAAGAAGGGCGAATTCCCGCCCGCGTTCCAGAACCGACATGAGAATGGTGTTGAAGATGGTAAAAAGAATCATGAAGATCAACAAACCCTGAAAGATCAGGTTGGAGAACCTGTCCATCTTGATATAAGAAGCCAGATCGGGCATGACCTTCTGCCAGGGCAACACCCTTATGGACCGGCCGGACAACTCCCTCCCGACCCGGTTTAAAATCTTTCTCTGGTCATCGGCGTTTTTTAATATCAAACCGACCTGCGTGGCGGCGTCCCCGGGCAGACGGAAAAGACGGCGGGCAAAACCAATTGTGGTCTGCACAAAATAAGCATCCAGCTCCTCCGATCCGGTCCGGAAAACGCCTTTGACTCGGCAGAGCTCTTCGACCAGGTTGCCTTGAGCGTCATTGCTGGTAATGACCAGCTTTTTCCCCACGTCCAGCCGCAGGCGCTCGGCCAATTCACAGCCCACCACGACCAGGGACCCGTCCCCATCTTCCAGATATTCGCCCTTGACCATGTTCCTGGCCACCGGAGAAACATCCGCTTCGGCCGAAGGCTCGACCCCCATTAAAGCCGCGCCGACGTTGCCGGAACCGGAACGAATCATACCCTGCCCCAGAATGATAACCTTGACCTGGTCCACCTCAGGCCAGGTCTCGATCCTGGCCTTTAAGTCTTTCACTTTGTCAATCCAAAGGTCGACCGACGGGGCCTGACGATACTCAGGATGTTCCATGGTGATATGACCGGCTTGGGTGCGCACGATCTGATCCACGCTCTGATCGTACATGCCTTCGGCCAGCCCGATAAAAAAAATGGCGAAGGCCAAACCCAGTCCGATGGAACTGACTGTGATCAAGGTTCGCCGTCGGTTCCGCCAAATGCTCCGCCAGGCCAGCCGCAAAATCATCTTCCCTCCACTTTCACCGCCTAGACATGTTGGATGGCCCGCACCGGGTCCAGACGGGCGGCCATGAAGGCCGGATAGAGTGAAGCCAAGACGCAGACCAGCCACATGACGACCACCGGCGCCCCAACCGCTTTAAGGGTGAGATCGGCCCGCCAAAGAGGATCAAAGGCCACGCCGGCGACGGTGTAATCAGCGGCGAAGGCGCTGGTATCCAGTCCGATTTCTTGGAGATAATAGGCGCCGGCCGCGCCTAAAACCGACCCTAAAGCCGAAGCAGCCAAACCCAGCAACAACGCCTCCACCGCCACATCCCGCAGAATGCGCCAAGGCCCGGCCCCCAAAGCCTTGATAATGCCGAACTCCCGGATTCTTTCAAAGGTGGCCATCAGCATGGTATTCATCACGCCCAGACCGGCGGCCAGGAAAAAGATCAGCAGGAAAATCCAGATGGTCACATCCAGGAGATTGACTATGTCGGACAAGGCCGGCATCAGTTGCCGCCAGGTTTTGACTTCCGCCTCCGGAGCGGCCCGGGCCGCGGATCGAGCCAGGTCTTCCAAGGGGAGCCGGCCCCGTGAGTTCAAGGCAATCTCATGAATGCGGCCCTCCGACACAAATAAAGTTTCAAAATCGGCTTTGTGCAAAATGGCGGCGTTGCGGTCGATGCTTTCGCCCACGGTTTTGAGTATGCCGGTCACCGTGTATAAGTCATTGCCCAAAGAGCCGTCGGCCGCTTGAACCACCACCACAATCTCCGACCCGACCGAGACGTTCAGGGACCGGGCCAGCTTTTTCCCCAAAACAATCCCCCGCCGAGGTTGTTCAGGCAAAAACCGGCCCTGGAATATATTTTCGGCCAGATCGAAAACTTCCCGTTCTCTGGCCGGGTCCACCCCCCAGAATTGAGCCCCAGCCGATTTGCTCTCGTGGGCCAAAAGACCGTAATCATAACTCCTGGCCGCCGCGCCTATCCCCTGATTTTCAAGGGCGGTCATGATTTTTTGCGGGTCGTCCAGAGAATTGTAAATCGAACGGTGGGCCAGATAGTCCGGAGCATGGATTTGGGCTTCGCCGACCACCAGATTGGTCGCATTGGCCACAATCTGCTTCCACAGGCCGTCCATAAGCGAATAACTGGCGATAAGGACCGCAGTGTTCAGACCGACCGCGGCCAAAGTTATCAGCGTGCGCCTGGGGTTGCGCCAAAGGTTCCGCCAGGCCAAACGTAAAATCAACAAGGCGTCTCCCCTATTTTTTCAACTGGCGCAACGAAAACACTTCATCGGACAGATCCAGGTCAAAGGTGATTTCCTCATAGTCGACCATGGTTTTTTCCTCCGGTTTGTCCGCCGGGACCACCGTCATAACCGTGGGCATGGTCCGGTCGCCCATTTCTCGGACCTGAGAAAAGCTCATGGTCCTGGCCAATCTCAAATCTTCATCATAATATTTTGATTCCAACGGCAGGTAGTCGCCTTGGAGAACCGTCACCGCCACCCGGCCCCAAACCACGGCCGCTTCCGGTTTGGGCCGGCAGTCGATCTCGATAATCTTTCGACCTTCCCGAACTCCCTCGAAACTTTTTTCAAAAGTGTAATCCTCGGTGAACCGGCTCTCCTTGACCAGATCGTTATTGGTGAAATGAGAGCCCATCCAGGAGGCCGACATCATGGAAGAAGGCAGTTTGATCACCCGGTTGACTTTGGGTAGGTAGTTCCAAATCTCGTTGCCTACCCGCAAAGTGGCCGTCCCGGCTTCTTTCTCGGGAGACAGAATGCGGATCAGGGATTTGTCTTTGCCTTTATTCCAGAACTCGAGCCTAAGGGTCCTGGTCCAGTGGGCCGTGACGATGGTCATGGTCATCTTGCCGTGACTAGACTCACCTCGATAAAGATCGTCGACCTTATCCAGAATCTCCTGGGCTGACAGGGGTCGGTCCTGAGCCGGAAGCGGCAGGGAAACCATTAAGACTATGCCCAGGCAAATGATCCAGCCGGCTCCGGCGATTGGTCCCATTCTTCGGCTCATGCCCTCCTCCTCTTGTCCGCCTGACGGCGGGCCCGGACGTTGCCCGGGCCACCCGGTCTACGCGCCGGCCTTCCGCCCATATCTATGCCAAGATACAAGGGACGCGCGGCCGCGCGCCCCTAAGGACGCGGGTTTTTAAGGGACCGGGCGACGGCCGAGGTCTACTTGTCTTGAAACGATCCGTGGCGGCCGGCCCCTTGAGCGAACCTGGCGGCCCCGGACACGGTCTCCCCGCTCTCGATGACCTTGAGGCCCAGGCGGAACTCGTTGCGCATGGCCGCTTCGTAAGGCAGACTTAGGGCTTCGTAAGTCGACTGGCGGTCGCTCAGGAGGCAGCGCCAGGGGAATTGGGCGATCTGTTCGGCCAGGGCTTCGGCTTCGGCCCGAGAAGTCCCCGGTTCGACCACCCGGTTGGCCAGGCCCATCCGCAGCGCTTCTTCGGCCCCGACCGGCCTCCCGGTCAGGATCATGTCCAGGGCGTTGGAAAGACCGATTAAGCGGGGCAGGCGGACCGCACCGCCGTCGATCAAGGGCACGCCCCAGCGCCGGCAAAAAATGCCGAAGACCGCGTCTTTTTCCATCACCCGCAGGTCGCACCAGATAGCCAACTCCAGCCCGCCCGCCACGGCGTACCCGGCCACCGCGGCGATGACCGGCTTGCTCAGCAGCATGCGGGTGGGCCCCATGGGGCCGTCCCCGGTGGGCTCCAAACGATTCATCCGTCCATCGGACAGGGCCTTCAGGTCGGCCCCGGCGCAGAAACACCCTTCGGCCCCGGTCAAGACGGCCACTTTGGCTTCAGCGTCTTCTTCAAAGGCCCGAAAGGCGTCGGCCAAGGCCTGGGCCGTAGGCCCGTCCACGCAGTTGCGCACTTCCGGGCGATTGATAATGACCGTGGTCACCGGACCTTTCTTTTCGGTCAGGACAAGCATCTTGGCCTCCTTTTTTTAGTCTGATTGCCGGAAAAGAGTCCGTAATTTGATCGGCTGAGCCGATGTCGTTTAAATGCGTTTTCTCCGCGACCAAACCGACATCTTTTTCTGGTCGGCTGGGGCCATGTCCCGGCTCAATCGACCGGGCCGGGTTTTTATATGGCTGCGGACCGGTTCCGCAGCCCCACCCTGCTCCGTCAGACAATGCCGCAGATGTTCTTTATCCGGTCGATCTTTTCTTTCAAATCGTAATTCCGGAAAACCTCGACCCGGTTGGTTTCCGGAGTGCCGCCGGCGCAGAGCACGCTGGACATCAGATACCCGGTAAAACGCGAGGCCGTGATTTCCTGGATCAAGTTAAGCAGCCGATAACGGTGTTCGGTAGGCACGTCGGCCTTGGCCTTGAGATACTTGTCCATGTACCCACGGGTCTGGGGATTGAGGTAGTCGGTGGCGATGGGCATGGTGGTCACCACACCTCCGGCCATCTCCAAAAGCCAGCCCATAAATTCGATGAATTTCAATCTGTTGTGATAAAGCCCGGCGTTGGAGCTGGAAATGTCCGGAATGGGCAGACCGCTCGGGTGCATTTTGGCCTGGGCGATGGAAGCCAGGGCGCAGCTCCAGCCGATTTCCCCGGCGATCATCATCTCGTTGAGCTTGCTGCGGATATGACCGGCCTTGGCCACGCCGTTGTATTCGGCGATCAAGGCGGCCGCGCCGATCAGGATGTCGGTCCGGGCCGAGACGCAGGTCCCCTTGGCCAGACGGACGTAAGGCGAAAAATACTGAATATGTTTCTCGGTAAAGTCCCATTCTCCGCACATGAAGACGTGGTCCCAGGGGATGAAGACGTCTTCAAACACGGACAGACACTCGACGAACCCGATTTGGGAGCTGACCGGGCTTTCTATTTCTTTGGGCTCCAAGGGGCCCGCCGCGGGCCGGGTGATGAAAGTCAAACCGGGCGCGTCGGTGGGCACGGCGAAGGCTACGGCGTAATCCCGGTCGGCTTCGCTCAAGGCCCGACCCGGGGCCACAAAGACATAATGCCCGCACGGAGCGCTGGTGGTGTGCATCTTGGCTCCCCGGACGATGATCCCGTCCTTGTTCCGTCCGACTACATGCAGGTGCAGGTCAGGGTCGGCCTGGCGGCTGGGCGGCAAGGACCGGTCCCCTTTGGGGTCCATGACCCCCAGGGTGAAACGCAGGTCCTCTTTCTGAAGTTTTTTGAAAAATTCCCGCAGCCGCTGGTGATACTCGGTCCCCTTGGCCTGGTCCAGGTCATAAGTGGTGGCCCAGAGCACGCTCAAGCCGATGCCCATGCACATGACGCAGAAATGTTTCCCGGAATAAGTCTTGATGGTTTGGGCCAGTTGTTTCAGTTCCTCCGGACTTTGCCGGACATGGGTCCAGAAACTGACCTTTTCGTTGATCAAAGGCGACCAGTGCGTGAAAACCGGCTCGGTCTCCGGGTCATTGGCCCAATCATAGCCCAGGCCCATGTGGTTCAGGCTGGTGCGCAGGTACTTGTTCCCGACCACCTGGTCGATTTTTTCTCCGGCTGCATAAATATTCGGTTTCAGCCGGCTCAGACTGTCCAAATATTCGGCCCTGGTTTTAATACCCATCGGTTGCCTCCATAAAATTAGAATGGTTATTCAAAGTCCGGCCAAGTATTCAGCAATGATGCGGATCAACTCGGATTCATGACCCCAGAAAAAATGGTCCGCGCCGGGCAAAACCATCGGTTCGACCGGCCGGTTCAAGCTGCGGCCCAGTCCTTCGGCCAGGTCCGGCGGGGCTATTTCATCCTGCCCACCGCAAATCATCAAGCCGATCTCGGTCTCCGGGTCCAGCCCTTGGAAATCCATAAAAGCCGCCGGCGGGGCGATGAGCACCAGCGGCTCCACCCCAAGGACCTTAAGGCGGGGCCAGGCCATGGCCGTGACCCAGGCCCCGAAGGAATAGCCGATCACCACTAACTTTTTCAAGCCCCGGTCCTTTAAATAGGCAACGGAGGCGACCAGATCATCCCCTTCGTTCCGCCCGCCCCCGGTCCCCCCGGAACTGCGGCCCACGCCCCGGAAATTGAAACGTAGACTGGTCCAGCCGGACCGAATCAGGGCCCTGGTCGCGGCTTGAACCACGTTGTTGTCCATGGACCCGCCGTACAAAGGGTGCGGATGGGCCACGACGCCGGCCCGGATCTGGTCCACGGATTCAAGGGCGGCTTCCAGCCTGAAGTCTTCCGAGGTGATAAATATTTTTTCTTCCATAACTACGCCGCCTTTTTCCAACTCATATCGGAAACGGCCGCCCGCGCTTAGAATTCACCAGCCGGGTGCGGATTCAGGGCGGCCCACTTTCAGCCGGCCGCATTTGACAAACCGCATGGATTATGGGTCAGCTATATCATTCCGGCCTCCGGCAGTCAATCCAAGGCGGCTCAAACCTGGGAGCCGGCCGGAAAGGTTTTGCTCTAGCCGCGGGTTTAGTTTAGAATTATGACCGGCAGCCGGCTGTCCGGGCCGGCCGGTCCCGGACAGGGGCGAGGAGGGTGAAAATGGCTATAGGGGAAGTGAAAATCCGCGTCATGAAGTATGAAGACCTGGATGCTATCATCGAGATCGACGCCAGGGTTTTGGGCCAGGCTCGGCCTGAATACTGGCGGCTGAAAGTCGAACTGGCTGAAAAAAGGGCCATGGCTTCCCTGGTGGCCGAGGTGGAAGGCCGGGTGGTGGGTTTCATCCTGGGAGACGCCAGCGGCTGGGAATATGGAGTCCCGGACACGGTGGGCTGGATCGACACCATCGGCGTCTTGCCGGAATACCAGAAAAAAGGGGTGGCCCGAGCCTTGATGACGGAAATGATCTCCAATTTGAAGAAAGTCGGGGTGGAAAAAATTTACACCATCGTGGACTGGCGTTCCTGGGATTTGCTCAAATTCTTCAATTCGATGAATTTTAAAAAGGGCGAGATGATCCAACTGGAACTGTCCATCTGAACGATCCAGACCAAGAGGGGGCTCAAAAGCCCCAAGGAAAGAGTTAATCGTAAGATCGAGCCGGAAAGTCTTAAAATTTCTCGACGAGCTTTGCTCAAGCCCGAATCTGGACTTGGACTCCGGCGATTCAGGATGGGCGAATCCGTCCGACCAAAGAGGCTTCATAAGCAGGTTTGGGTAATCATTAGCTTATCGTTGGTCTGGATTCCTGCTTTCGAGGCTGTGTCATAATTGATTTTTATCCAATTTAGGCACTATATATGGTGGTCAAATCTATCTATATAAGCCTGATATTGTATGGGCATCCTCGATTGCCGGAATTGCGACACAGCCTCTTGCGCGGGAATGACGTTGGTAACTATCCGTCATTCCTGCGAAAGCAGGAATCCACTTCCGTCGGCCAGGCTGAAAGAGGCCTGATATGCCGCCGTGCGCTGAGCGATTATAGGTTTGTTCATAAAAGGCTTGATGTTTGCCGGCCCAAACGATAAAAACGTCTGATTCAGGGCCAAGACCAGTAAAGAGGATGAAGAAGTGAAGACGGCGGTGATCGTCCATGAGAAGAAGCTCCAGAGTTGAAGCCTTGCCCGCTTCGGGCATCAGGAAAATTTTCGAACAGGTCGCGGTATTGGAAAAACGCGGGGTCAAAGTGATCCGGTTCGACGTGGGCCGCCCGGACTTCGACACGCCGGCCTTCGTGGTCGAGGCGGCCAAGAAGGCCCTGGACGAGGGGTGCACCAAATATACCGGCAACCGGGGTCTCGATGACCTGCTGCGGGCGATCAGCCGCAAGCTGCAGGAAGAAAACCAGGCCGAGTACGACCCGGCCCGGGAGATCATCGTCACCGCCGGAGGCAGCGAGGCTGTGGCTGTGGCCATGATGGGCATACTGGAACCGGGCAGCGAGGTGCTGATTCCCGAGCCGGCCTGGCCTCATTACGTCAACTGCGCCCGGCTGGCCGGGGCCGAGCCGATAGTCGCGCCTTTGAAAGTCGAGGACGGCTTCATCCCCCGACCCGAGATTCTTGAGGATTATGTCACGCCCGCGACACGGCTCGTGGTGCTCAACTCGCCCAACAACCCCACCGGCGCGGTCTACCCGTTCGAGGTTCTGGAAGGAATTCTTCAACTGGCCCGGAGCCGGGGCCTTTATGTCCTGGCCGACGAGATGTATGAGCATTTCATTTACGACCAGGCCCCGCCCAGTTTCGCTTCCCTGCCGAGAGCCAAGGAGCACACCATATTGATCAACGGCTTTTCCAAGGCTTTCGGCATGACCGGCTGGCGGCTGGGCTACCTGGCCGCCCCGGCCGATCTGGCCGACCATCTCAACAAAGTCCATCAATACCTCACGGTCTGCGCCGTGTCCTTCGCCCAAAAAGGGGCGGTGGAAGCCTTGGTCGATCCGGCGGCCAAGGATTTCCTGGCCCGAATCAGAGCGACCTTCAAGCAAAGGCGGGACGTCCTGCTCGAACAGGTCGGCGAGGCGCCGGGCCTGAAATACGCTCATCCGGCCGGTGGGTTCTATTTCTTCCCCGCCTTGCCGGAAGGCGGCCCGAGGTCGGAGGAAGCGGCCCTGCTTCTGCTGGAAAAAGCCGGGGTGGCCGTGGTTCCGGGCCGCGTTTTCGGCCGGGCTTACGACGGGTATTTGCGTTTGTCCTACGGGACCAGTTCCCTGGACGATCTGCGTGAAGGTCTGGGGAGAATGATTGAAGTTCTTTATGGGTGAGGTTTCCTGAGGAGCGCCATGTCCGAAACAACCCGGCCCTATCCGGTGGAAATCTTCGAAACCACCATCCGCGACGGCAGTTACGCCATCGACTTCCAGTTCACCCTGGAAGACATCACCCTGCTTTGCACCGTGCTCGAACGGATCGGGTTCAAATATATTGAAGTCGGCCACGGTTTCGGTTTGAACGCCGCCTCGGTCAAAGGCGCTTCCGCGGCCACGGACGAGGAATACCTGGGCGCGGCGGCCGCGGCCCTCAAACAGGCCAAATTCGGCACCTTCTTCATTCCGGGCATCGGCCAAAAGGAGCATTTGAAAAGAGCCAGGCTCGACTTCGGCATGAACTTCGTCCGTATCGGGCAGGACGCCGACCGGATCGAAAAGACCATCGACTACATTGAATACGCCAAGGACCTCGGTTATGAGGTCATGTCCAACTTTATGAAGTCCTACCTTATCCCGCCTGCTGAAATGGCGGCCAAGGCCCGCCGGCTTCGAGAGCATGGGACCGACGCGGTCTATGTAGTGGACAGCGCCGGGGGAATGCTGCCCGAAGAAGTCGGGGCTTACGTCCGGGCCGTGGCCGAAGAGACCGATGTGCGCATCGGCTTCCACGGCCACAACAACCTGGAACTGGCCGTGGCCAATTCTCTGGCCGCTTATCAGAACGGCTGCACCCTGATCGACTGCTCCCTGGGGGGCCTGGGCCGCAGCGCGGGCAATACCCGCAGCGAATTGCTCATCCCCATCTTCCGCCGCCTGGGCGTCAAGCTCGATTATGACTACCTCGGGCTCCTCAAGGCCTTGGAGACCTATGTGGACCCCCTGCTGCGCCGCCGGTTCATCGGACCGGTCCACATCGTCAGCGGTTTTTCCCGGGTCCACTCCGGACTCATGGAGCCTTTCCGCCGTTTTTCCGGCCAGTACAAAATCGACGTCAAGGAGCTCCTTTACGCCTTCGGCGAAACTTTCAAGACTACGGCTTCGGATGAGGTGCTGGAACCCCTGGCCCGCCAGATCGCCGCGGCGGTCAGATCGGAGGAAGCCGAAGAGGCGGCTTTGGAAAACGCCCTGGTCCGGGTCAGCCGGCAAAAAGCCGATGCCTCTTCCATCCGCAACACCTTTGTGGCCATGGAAGAACTGATGAAGGCGGTCAACAGTCTGGCTAAAAAAGTCAACTTACCGGTAGCCGCCCTGATCAATATAAGCCCGACGCCGCTGGGCGAAGAGTATTTCACCGCCGACTACCTTTACCACGACAATCATTTCATCGTGGTCCGGGTCATGTTTAGTTCAATGGAGCAGTTCAAGACGGCCGCTGAGCGAAACCTTTGGAAATTCGACGTTTTCGTCTTCGAAGGCCTGCCTTGGCGCATCCGCAAGGACCTGGGCGGGGCTCTGCCGGAACTTTTAGGCGACCGGATTGTTCTGTTCACCAGTCGCCGAATGATAAATTATCATTATCTGTTTTCCACTATTTACTCCCTAGGGATGGAGATCGAGGCCGACAGTCTGCTCTTTTGCGGCGGCAGTTGGCGCTGGCTGTCCCAGTATTTTCCCCGGGAATTGGCCCACCTGAAATGCTGGTACGCCGGGCCGGAAGTCGGGGCCGCCTTCGAACCCAGCAGCCCCACGGTCCAGATGATCCACGTGGACATCAACAGCGGCCTGTGCCCGGACGCCCCAGGCTTTGATCTGACCGTGCTCCTCTCGACCCTGGACCGGCAGGAACTGGAAACGGTCATCGGCTGCATGAACCCGGGCGGCGTGATCATCGACTGCGTCAAACAGGGCCGGGAATACGGGGCGGCCATTGAACAGAGCGGGCTGAGGCTGGTCGAACTGGACCTGTGGAAGGCCATTTCCGGCGAGCTGATCAACTTGCTGTGGACCGTGTCCAAGGGCATGGAGCCGGCCGATGAGGAAGTCTGAACCGGCCGCGGCCCAAGGGGCCGAAACCTTGGTTAAAATCTGCGCCGCCGTGGCCCCGGATGAGCGGGTCTATATTATAGGCGACCGCGGCGCTCGGGCGGCGGCCGAACTGGTGGCCCGGGCCGCTTCGGAAGTCTCCGCCTCAGTGGAACTGGAAATAGTCCCGGACCTGAAGATGCATGGGGCCGAACCGGCCGCGGCGGTGGCGGAAAAAATGTCGGCCGCCCACGTCATCTTCTGCCTGACCAGGCTGTCCATGGCCCACACCCAGGCCAGAAAAAAGGCCACGGACCGCGGGGCCCGCTTCCTCAGCCTGCCCGATTACAGCCTTGAACTGCTGGCCGGCCCGAGCCTGACGGCGGACTTCGGGGCTTTGGCGCCCCTGGCTGAAAGACTCGGCCGTCGACTTGACCTGGCCAACCGGGCCGTGATCAAAACCGAAGCCGGGACAGACCTGGTCCTGGACCTGACCGGACGGACGGCCAACCGCTGCCCCGGACTGTGCCGTGAACCCGGGGCCTTGGCTTCCCCGCCCGATGCGGAAGTCAATATCGCCCCACTCGAAGGCTCGGCCCAAGGAATCATCATCGTGGACGGCAGCATACCTTGCCCAGAACTGGGCCTCCTGACCAGACCGGTCAAACTGACCGTAACCAACGGGGCCGTGGCGGCCCTGGACGGCGACCCGGCAGAAATCCACGTCCTGGAACGGCTCTTTCATGAAGCCGGAGACAAGGCCAGGGTTTTGGGCGAATTCGGATTAGGTCTCAACCCCAAGGCCCGACTTTCCGGAAAAATGCTCGAAGACGAAGGCTGCGCCGGCACGGTCCATTTCGGCTTCGGGTCCAACGCCACCATCGGCGGCGAAAACGCGGTTTCTTTTCACCTGGATTTCGTGGTCAAACAGCCCACGGTTTGGCTGGATGAAGAGATGATCCTGGAGGGCGGCCGGATACTATAAGCAAGACACAACCTCGACCTTGTATCTTGGTCCAGAGATAGCCTGCCCAGGGCGGGTTTGAAACCCGCCCCGACGCAGACAGGTCGGCGGTCCGGGGTAGGGGCGACGCATGCGTCGCCCCTACATTGTCGGGAGGCGCACAGGGGGATCAGGGCGAACAAAGGTGCGGGGCCAAGGGAATCAGGGCGGACACATAGGTCCGCCCCTACGTAGACAGGCCGGGGGTCCGGGGTAGGGGCGACCGGCCGGTCGCCCCTACATGGTCGGGAGGGGCACGCGGGATCAGGGCGAACACAGGTGCGGGGCCAAGGGAATCAGGGCGGACACATAGGTCCGCCCCTACCCTTCGATGTCGGCCAGTCGGGGTAGGGGCGACGCATGCGTCGCCCCCAACCAGCAACCTTGGCAAGACCATCTTGCACCTTGACAGATAAGACAGTTGCTACGTGGGAGGTATATCGTTTCCTGTTTTGAACCGGAGAACCAAATCCATCAACCACAACGTAGGGGCAGACCTATGTGTCTGCCCTATGAAAAAACCCGACGGCCTTGTATCCAGACGGTCGCATTGAGGCCAAGAAGGGCTTCTATGATTACGGCGTCGGACGCGGCAGGGGCGACCGGCGGTCGCCTCGAGGAATTATAGCGCCGGTGGGCCGGCGGTCAGGGCCACCTCTTGCGCCTGCACCCACTATTCACTTCTTATCGTCCAAAACCGACCGCACCTTGCCCAGCAAATCCGTGAGCCGATACGGCTTGCCGATAAATCCGGCCGCGCCCGCGTCCAGGGTGCTTTTGACTTGGCCGTTGATCGAATAACCGCTGGAAATCAGGACTCTGGCTTGGGGGTCGACCTTGAGCAGTTCCCGCAGGCAGCGGTGCCCGCCCATCCCGGGCATGTTCAGGTCCAGGATGACCAAGTCAATGGCCTCGGCCCGAGCGGCGTATATTTTCAAGGCCTCCTCCCCGCTGGAAGCGGTCACAACTTGGTATCCGAAACGCCGGAGAACTTGAGAGGCGAAATCCCTGATCGGGGCTTCGTCATCCACGATCAGAACGGTTTCGGTCCCCCCTTGGGGCCGAGCCTCGAAGATCTGGCCAGCCAAGTCGGCCTCTGTCCTTTCCATGGCCGGCAAATAAATCTTGAAAGTCGCGCCTTGCTCGGGTTCGCTGTAGCACATGATGTATCCGCCGTGGCCCTTGACGATGCCGTAGACCGAGGCCAGTCCCAACCCGGTCCCCTTGCCCACTTCCTTGGTGGTGAAAAAGGGGTCGAAGATATTCCGGACCGTGGCCTGGTCCATGCCGCAGCCGGTGTCGGACACGGTGAGCAGGACGTAGCGGCCGGGGACCGCGCCCAGGTGGGTCCGGGCGTATTCTTCGTCCAGGGTCACATTTTCGGTTTCGATGATCAGCCGACCGCCGTCGGGCATCGCGTCGGCCGAGTTGCTTCCCAGATTCAACAGCACCTGTTCGATTTGGACCGGGTCGGCCTTGACCGGCCACAAATCCCGGCCGGGGTGCAGCTCGATGTCGATCATCCTAGGGATGGTGCGTTCCAATATCTTGACCGCTTGTTCCACTTCACGGTTAAGGTCGACGGCGCGGCGCTCGGCTTCCACCCGACGGCTGAAGAGCAGAAGCTGCTTGACCAGCTCGGCCGCCCTGTCCGAGGCCTTTTCGATGCTTTTGAGTTTGGAGTAGTCCGGATCGTTTTCGTCTCGATCCATGAGCAGGAGATGGTTATAGCCCTTGATCACCTGGAGCAGGTTGTTGAAATCATGAGCCACGCCGCCAGCCAGAGTGCCGACGGACTCCATTTTTTGGGCCTGGAGCAGTTGGGCCTGGAGCCTCTCCTTTTCCTCTTCGGCCCGCTTGCGCTCGGTGACGTCCTGAAAAACCGTGAGGACATAACTTTCAGAATCAATTTCGATAAGCGAAGCGAACATGAGGGCGTTTTTGATGGAACCGTCTCTCATCTTGAAATCCATTTTGAACTCGCGAACCACTCCCGAATTTTTAAGCTCATTTATAAATCGGTTCCTGTCTTCATTAGAATAAAAGTCAAGTTCTGTGGTGGTCCGGCCGATAAGCTCGGAACGATCATACCCGGTCAGCTCGCACAACAGGTTGTTGACATCGACCAATTTACCGGTGCTCATCTCGGTCAAGGCTATAGCTAAAGGCGACGTATCGAATAAAATTCTGAATTTATTTTCGCTGGCCCTAATCGCCTCCTCGGCGCGCTTTCGTTCAGTGATGTCCTGGATGATGCCGAAGACAATGTTCCTGGCCGGATCATATTCCGCCACCGAATGAATATCCACGATTTCTCCGGTATCAGACCTCTTGATCTTGAACTCCACATCATAAGGTTCTCTATTTTCGATCAAGTTTTTTAGGGCTGCATCGAGTTTTGAACGATACTCCGGCAGGGGGATTTTTTGGATTTCCTCAATGGTCCATGGCCGAGCGCCAAGACCATAGATAACCCTGGCCCCCTCGGAGGCAAAGACGGCCCGAGTGTTGAAATCGAATTCCCAGTTGCCGATTTTCGCCACAAACTCGGCCCGGCGCAGCCTGGCCTCGCTCGCCCGCAACGCTTCTTCGGCCCGTTTGCGGTCGGTGATGTCCCGGGCGCAGACCAAGACCCTGTCTTGATCGCCCACCTTTAAGTAGGCGGTGGACACCAGCAGACACCTCTCTTCAGAGGTTTCGCCCCGAGGAAAAGGCAGCCAGGCTTCTATTTCCTGCCGGCCTTGACCGGTGGCGAAGGTCTCCAGCACCGCCAGACGCACCGGACAGCCGCCGCAGGCCGGTCCGAATCCGCAGCCTTGAGGGTCTTCCAGGTGGTGGAGGCAGCGCAAGGCCTCGCCCCCGCGCAGACCGAGCATCTCTTCGGCGGGACGGCCGGCGAAAAGAGCGGCGGCTCCGTTGACTTTGCGGACCCGCCGGTCCCGATCGACCAGCATCATGGCCAGAGGGGCGTTTTCATGAATCACCGTCAGTTCGGCCAGCGTCTCGCGCAGTTCATCCTCCATGCGCTTGCGCTCGGTGATGTCTTGGCCGAACTCGACCAGAGCATTGACTTCACCTTTCTCATCGAAGACAGGATAACCTCGCAGAAACCAATACCGGCCGTCGGGTGTCTGGATTTCAGCTTGCCCGGGCGTTTTTTCGTCACGGGCCTTCAAGACAGGACAACCCGAGCAGGGTTCACTGCGTTGATGCCATATCTGGTAGCAGTGAAGGCCGACCAGTTCTTCGGGCGAACTGCCGACCGATTCAGCCGAAGCGCGATTGGCCCAGATTACGCGCAAATCCGTGTCGTAGTATGCCACCATTTCGGCGGTGGAGCTAAGAATCAACTCTTTCTGGCGTTCGCTTTCCCGCAACGCTTTTTCGGCCAACTTGCGCTCGGTGATGTCCATGATGTTGCCGATGACCTTGACGACCCGGCCGCCTGCCGATACAGCCTGGGCCGCGGTGCGGATCCAGATGCGCTCTCCCCGCACCGTAGTCAGGGGGAACTCCAGGTCATAGGCCCGGCCTTCTGCGGCGCAACGTCTGAAATCGGCCTCGATCACCGGACGGTCCGCCGGATCGTAACATTCAAGGCTCCGCCGGATGTGCTCGGGCGAACCGGGCGCGACCTCGCCGGGCCGAAAACCGTGGATACGGTAGACCTCATCGGTCCAGAACATGGTCTGTTTTTCCACATCCCATTCCCAGCCCCCAACTTTGGTCAAACTTTGGGTGGCGTTCAGGAGCGACTCACTTCGCCGCAGTTCATCCTCCATGCTCTTGCGTTCGGTGATGTCGTCCAGGAAATTGAGGGTAGCCGGCTTGCCTTCCCAATCAATCTGGACCGTTTTCAACTCCACCCAGAGCACTTCCCCGGAACGACGGATGACTCGAAAGGAGTAGGTTGAAGGAAGTTCGACGCCCTGCTGCCTCTTGATATGCCGCTCCAGGACCATTTCCCGGTCATCGTGGTGAATGAATTCCACGAAGGGCCTGCAAAGCAGTTCTTCCCTGGTGTAGCCAGCCAGTTCCTCGGTGCTGGGATTGACAAACTTCATCCGGCCGTCCTGGGCCACAAAAATGGCTTCACGGGCGCTTTCCACCAGGACCCGATACTTTTCTTCGCCGGCCCGCAGATCATTGAGCAAATCATTTTTTTCCGCAAGGGCTCGAGCCAGCCGGATGTTGCTGTGGCTCAGCGAGGAAATCATCCCAGCGAACTTGGTGAAAAAGGTCATGGCCGCGTCCACGGTCGCCCGAGGCCAGCGGGGAACGCGCTCCAGGGCGGCCATATATTCTTTTTCGTCGAAACCGTACTTGCGGGCCTGGGCCCGGAATAATTCATAGTCCACGGTTTCATCGTCAAAGAAAAACTGGCCCATGAAGATATTGCCTACATGCCGGCCGCCCACCATAATGGGCGTGGCCAGGTCCCACATGTTGTTCTTGCACTTATAGAGTTTAAACTCTCCCTCCGCCAGACCCGAGGATAGCTTCGTGTCGCTCTCGATGCACTGCCGGCATGTTTCCGGATGAACCCGGTGGAAGTTGGTGCAGATGTCCTGCCAGCCTATGCCGACCAGGACCCGGCCTTCGAGGTCTATGATGGACATGGGCAGCTTGGTGAATTTGAAGAAATCGTCCATCATGGACTGTAAGGCGTCGTGGTCAATGATGTCGGCCAGTTCCAGGAGCCCGGCATCTCCGTCAGGTTCGAGAATGGCCTGGAGCTCCTTCCTGACCCTCTCTTCGCTTTCCCGCAGGGCCTTTTCGGCCCGCTTCTGCTCGGTGATGTCCAGGACGGTGAAAGTAACGCCTTGGGAAAGATCGTTTGGGTCAATAGGGGCGCTGCTGAGCAGCACATCGATCAAAGTCCCGTCTTTCCGCCTGAAACGGGTCTCCACCACGCCACTCCCTAGTTTGGCGATCTGGCCGTATTTCTCCCTTCCGACAAATTCGTATTCCTCATCGCTCGGGTAGACCATCCGGGCCGACCGGCCGATTAGTTCCTCAGGAGTGTATCCGATCAATTCGCAGAGTCGCTGGTTGACTTCAGTGAAAACCCGATTGACCACCACGCCGATACCGGTGGGCGCAGCCAGGAAGATGCTTTTCAGTCTGGCCTCACTCTCCCTGAGGGCCGCTTCGGCTTTTTTCCGCTCCGCTTCCATCTTGGCCGTATACAGGGCCATTTCAATCGTCACCTGAAGGTCCCGGTCCTGGAAGGGCTTGAGAAGGTATCCGAAGGGATAAGCCAATTGGGCCCGCTTCAGCCGATCCCTATCCGCGTAGGCGGTCACGAAGACGACCGGAACGCCCCATCTGGAACGGATTATCTCGGCCGCATCTATTCCGTCCATCTCACCCCGAAGGATAATGTCCATGAGAACCAAGTCCGGCGATTCCTTCTCGATCAACTCCAAGGCCTGCGTCCCGGAAGCGGCGCTGCCGCAGACTTCATAGCCCAGGCCTTGGAGCCGCAAGGTCAGATCGGCGGCTACGATGATCTCGTCCTCGACAATCAATATTTTCGACTTGCTTTTTTCCTGACCGCTTGTCATTTCGTCTCCCCCAAGCGACGGGATGGATAGCGAGAAGCCCTGAGCCTTGGCGCAAAATCAGGCGTCACGACCGATATCCCCTTGTGACGGCCCTGCCACTGCGGACACAGGCGATTAAGCGGCTTCTCAGAAAAGCATTGCCCCAAGAAAGCCTTAATCGTTTGAGGATATGGTAATATTTCGAAGATACAACTGTCAATTGGGACATGGGCCTCACGGATCGGGAAGGTCCGTCGGCCTCCATATCGGATTCCACGGTTGGACCTCTTGTCCGTCTGACGGCGGACCCGGACGTTGTCCGGGCCTCCCAGAGGAGTTTTTAACAAGAAGATCGTGCCCGGCCTGGGGTGGAAACCTTAAGATGCTTTGGTTCGGGTCCTGACGGGAGAAGGAACGTGGTAACCCTTGATTTTAAGGCGAAAAAATTCAGGCGGTCAGATGTTGGAGGTCCAATGAGGCCCCAGGCCACGGATAAGGGCCCTGGCAGCCAAGGAGGGCGGAACAGCGCCGGCCTTCGGCCAGAAGTTCCCTGACCAGGCCGGTCAGTTCTTCCCCCCGGGCTTGCTCGACCGGCAGAGAAATATTGAGGGCCGCGACGACGCGGCCGTCCCGGTCGACCAGCGGGGCGGCCGCGGCGTACAAGGCCAAAGAACTCTCGCGGTTGCTGATCGAAAACCCCCGGGCCCGGATCAAGGCCAGTTCCTTTTTCAAAGCCTCATGGTCCGTGATGGTCCGGCTGGTCAAGGGGGCCAGAGTCATGGTCTTGATCCTGACGGTTAATTCCTCCTGGTCCAAGGCAGCCAGGAGGAGCTTGCCCATGGAGGTGCAGTGGGCCGGGAGCCGTGATCCCTCCTGGAGGCGGAACTGGTAAAATCGGCTGACTTCGTAACGAAAAAGGATGACCACTTCGGCCCCGTCCAGAACGCCCAGGTTCACGGTCTGCCCCAGACGCCGGCCGAATTCAGCTACGTGGGTCTCGGCCAGTTGCCGGAGTTCCGAGCCGTAAAGATAGGCGAAGCCCAAGGTCAGGATGCGGGGTTCCAAAAAGAATTCCTTGTGGCGGTTGCGGCCTAGAAAGCCTAAAGTCATCAAAGTGTCGGTCAGACGCTGGACGGCCACTTTGTTCAGGCCGGTCAGATCGGCCAGTTGCTGGAGGGTCAACCGCGGCCGTTCGGCTGAAAAGGCCTGGAGGACCTTCATGCCCCGGGCCAGAGACTCGATGAAGTGCTTGGGCTGTCTTTCCAGTTTTTTCATGAAATCCACCTGGTAATCAATTCTCTAACAACGCCGCCTAATGTCAAGACCAGATTCATCCGGCCGGGGCGAAAATTTTTTCAAGGGCTCGAGATCAAGCGGCGGGCGGGATTGGCGGTTGTACAACAAGAAGAGGTGGATGGTCGTCCTGGAAGCTTAATAGGGGCGGCGCATGCGTCGCCCCTACCGGATTGGGAGCCGGATAACCCTGTCGGATTCCCCGGCGGGACCTCTGGTCCGCCTGGCGGCGGACCCGGACGTTGTCCGGACCATCCTGCTAAGGGCGCACGGCCGTGCGCCCCTACAGATTATATATATTTCAATAGGTTATATTGAGGGGAAGCTGGAGCTTCCAGGAAAAGGCTCCCAAGCTGGAGCTTGGGAGCCAGACAAAAATCGAGATGGCATTGAATAGCCTAGATAATTTAATTGACTCCAGGTTTACTTAAATAATATCTCCCGTATTCGTATAAGCGCCGGAGGCCCAAGAAGCTCAGTTTGCCAGACGAATTTTTACCACACCGCTTATACAGATACCAACCAGCCGAAAGACGGACTATTATTTTTTTCTTCAATAATCCTTGCCCAGCAGGTGGACGTTGCCGAGCCGGACCCGGGTCAGGCCGGCGGCCTGGGCGGCCTGGAGGGCTTGGCGGGCGTGGGATTTGGACGTGGTCGGCAGATCGTCCAGGAAGAAATGGGGATAGAAGCCCAGCAGGGTGTAGGGTATGTCCGGATTGACGGCGGCGATGAAGGCGGCAATCCGGACCACTTCGTCCGGGTCAATGTAGCCGGGCGCCAGCAGGGTGCTGGCCACGAGCAGGGGCGGGTCGGGTCTTTGGTCGATATAAGCGGCGGCCCGGCGGAAGTTGGCCAAGGTCGCTTGGTTGCTCACGCCGCATAAGGCCTGATGGAGTTCGGGCGACCAGGCTTTGAGGTCGAATTTAATGCAGCCGCCCGAGTCCAGAGAGATCTGAATCATTTCTTTCAACCACCGGGAGCTGACCGACCCGTTGGTTTCCCAACAGATGCGCAGAATGCGGCCGGGATTATTGAGCCGGGCCAGGCGGGCGGCCTCGAGGGCATGGGGGAGTTGGGGGCCGGGATCGCCTCCGAAGAAGCAGATACAACTGGCCTCAGGCGAGACGGCTTCGGCCAGCTTGGCCGCCGTGACCGGGGGTCCGGCCAAAGTTTCTTCCTTGTAATGCCAGTTCTGGCAATAGAGGCAATTGAAGGAGCAGGCCCGGTAGAAGACGGCCAGGTTGACGAAGCTGCGTTCCGGACCGGGGGAATAGGCGAACCGGGGATAGCCGGCCCCGGTCCCGCCGGGGCAGACCCAGTCGGCCACGCAGTTGGTGGGCAGTGGGTCATGATACCAGGACAGGCGGCCGGAGTCCGGGTCGCCGCCGACCAGCTGGCCGTCCTGGTTCCGGCGCAGTCCGCAGTACCCGACCCGTCCAGGAGCCAGGCGGCAGGCATTGGCGCAACGGTCGCAGGTCAGTCCTTCGGGGTCCCGCGGGGGCGCAGGCGGCAGACCGAAGGGCCGCCTGGTCCGCTCATGGACCTGGTTTATTTCGCGGCTGATTCGGTCAAAACGCTCCGCCAGGCAGGCCCGGCAAAATCCGAGCTTGGCCGAGACGGTCGGGCCTTTCAGACCACAGAGACGGCACACGGCCATCAATCCCTCACCGGGATGAAAAGATTTTTAAAATTATATCACGGCCGCCGGCCAACGGCCCACCCCGGTCCGGGGTCGAGAGAAGCCATTAGATCAGAATTTTGGGTTCTATTGCTTGAGACGGTAGGTTATCAGCCCGTGGGTGGGGTCGTAGGGCGAAACAGCTACCTCGACTCGGTCACCGACCAGCACCCTGATCTTGAAACGTTTCAGCCGGCCGGAAAGCATGGCCCGAATCTTTACGCCGTCTTCGGTCTGCACTTCCATATGGCCGCCGCCCAAGGTGCGGGTCACGGTGCCCTCCAGTTTAATCAAGTCGTCGCGCGCCAATACTCCTCCTTAATTTTTGTTGACAGACATCACCGCCCGAATAGCCAAGCGGTCCGAGTGATCAACCATATATTTCAAAAAGAATAAATATTGTCAAATGCAAATTATTCCAAGGACGACAGGTCCTCCGTCTTTTCCAAGGCCGAATTTATCAGATAGTCCAAGACTGAGCTGCGACCGTGGTCCAGATGCTCCCTGACCACGGCCACTTTATAACGGAGTGATTGATCGTAACCCAGGAAAGAAGCGGTCAGGAGAAAAGAAAGATCATGACGGTATTTATGCGAGAATTCCGCCGCCGGCCGACCGAGACGGCCGTCGAGTTCCCGGACCCGGCCTTGAACTTCGTCCAGAAGCCGGTCGTCCATTTCGGCCCCATTGACCGTGGTCACGAAGCGGCAATAGACCGGCCGGTGATTGACCACAGCCCTAGGCAGAGTCACCCCTAAGGAGGCCCAGGCTTTTTGGACCTCTTTTTGGGACTTCCGGCCGGCTTCAACCAAACGGCGGTAGGCCCGGGGCGACCACAGGCCGTAGGCCCGGCAACCGAAAGGCCGGTCCGGATAGACCAGGCAGTTCCGATCCTCCAGGAAGGGGCAGCCCATCAAGCTGACCGGATTGAGAAAAAAATACCTGACGATCCTCCCGACCAGACGCCGGAGACTATCCGGCGGTTCGGCCGCCAAACGCCGGACCAGCAGCCCGGCCTCGATCAGGCTCATCGGCGGCAGCAAGGCGCAGCATTCGGTCCGGCGGCGGCAGGTCGCAGCCGGGATGAGGTCCAGCGCGGCTTTCAATTCCGATGACAGAGAAGGGTCCAGGTCCGGAAGCAACCGGACTTGTCGATAAAGCTCGACGCTCATCTCCCCTTCCCTATTTCACCGCCATCAAGTCGTTCCTTGGCGCTTAATTTACATGTTCCTTCGGTACTGGCCGCCCACTTCGAACAAGGCCTTGGTTATCTGGCCCAGAGAACAGTATTGGACCGTGGTCATGAGTTCGGCAAAGATATTGCCGCCGGTCATCAGGGCCGTCTTTTTGAGGCGTTCCAAAGCGGCCGGGGCCTCTTGGGCGTTCCTGGCCTGAAATTCCTTCAGACGCCGCAATTGCGAGGCCTTTTCTTCTTCCGTGGCCCGGGACAATTCGACCTGGCAGGACGCCGCGGCATAGTCGGCTTCCGGGTTGAGAAAAGTATTGACGCCGATGATGGGCAGGCTGCCGTCCATCTTTTTGAATTCGTAATACAAGGATTCTTCCTGAATCTTGGCCCGCTGGTACCCGGTTTCCATGGCCCCGAGCACGCCGCCCCGTTCGGAGATGCGGTCGAACTCGGTCAGGATGGCCTCCTCCACCAGGCGGGTCAGTTCCTCGATGATGAAGGAACCCTGGGTGGGGTTTTCGTTTTTGTACAGACCGAATTCCTTATTGATAATCATTTGGATGGCCAAGGCCCGGCGGACCGATTCCTCGGTGGGGGTGGTGATGGCTTCATCGTAGGAGTTGGTGTGTAGGGAGTTGCAGTTGTCGTACAGAGCGGTCAAGGCCTGCAGGGTGGTCCGAATGTCGTTGAACTGGATTTCCTGGGAATGCAGGGACCGGCCGCTGGTCTGGATATGGGCCTTGAGTTTCTGGGACCTTTCGTTAGCCCCGTATTTGAAACGCATGGCCACGGCCCAGATGCGGCGGGCCACCCGGTTGATGACCGAGTATTCCGGGTCCATGCCGTTGGAGAAGAAGAAAGAGAGGTTGGGGGCGAAGTCGTCGATGTCCATACCTCGGGACAGGTAGTATTCGACGTAAGTGAAGCCGTTGGCCAGAGTCAGGGCGGTTTGGGTGATGGGGTTGGCCCCGGCTTCGGCGATATGGTACCCGGAAATGGAAACCGAATAAAAGTTACGCACGTCCTGTTCGATGAAAAAGGCCTGGATGTCGCCCATCATCTTCAGGGCGAAGTCGATGGAGAAGATGCAGGTGTTCTGGCCCTGGTCTTCTTTGAGGATGTCGGCCTGGACCGTGCCCCGGACGTTCTGGAGGACCACCGCCCGGATTCGTTCGGCTTCTTCAGGGTCGGGCCGCCGGCCGTGTTCGGCCTCGAATTTTTCCAGTTGCTGATCTATGGCCGTGTTAAAGAACATGGCCAGGATGATCGGGGCCGGGCCGTTGATGGTCATGGAGACGCTGGTGTTGGGGGAGCACAGGTCGAAGCCGCTGTAAAGTATCTTCATGTCGTCCAGGGTGCAGATCGAGACGCCGGAGTTGCCGATTTTACCGTAAATGTCAGGCCTTTCGTCGGGGTCCCAGCCGTACAGGGTGACTGAATCGAAGGCCGTGGACAGCCGCTTGGCTTCGTAATTGCGGGAAAGGTACTTGAAGCGGCGGTTGGTCCGGGCCGGATCGCCTTCACCGGCGAACATCCGAGTGGGGTCCTCGTCGGTGCGTTTGAAGGGGAACACGCCGGCAGTAAAGGGGAACCGGCCGGGGACGTTTTCCAGGAGCAGCCATTTGAGCAGGTCGCCCGGATTCAGGTACCGGGGCAAGGCCACCCGGGGAATCCTGGTCCCGGCCAGGCTCTCCCGATAGAGCGGGGTCCTGATTTCCTTGTCGCGAACCTTGTACACGAACTCGTCGGCTTGGTATTGAGCCTGGAGTTTGGGGAAATTCTCCAACAGCCTGGCGCACCTGGGATCAAGCTTTTGGGATAATTCGTCCTTTTTGTTCTCCAAGGCCTGTTTCAATCCGGGCCGATCTTCTTCTTCGGTCAGCTCGGCCAAGGCCCCGTCGATCCGCCAAATTTTTTGGGCGATCTCGGCCTGCTCCTCGGCCCAGCGATGATAATAGCGGACGGTTTCCGACACTTCGGCCAGGTATCGGATTCTTTCCGGCGGAATGATGATGGTTTTGGAGGCTGGCGTCTTGCCTTTAGGCCGGGGCAGAGTGGAGACCCAGTTCTGGCCGGTCTTTTCCTTAAGAACATCCAGGATGCCGTGATAGAGGCTGGTCACTCCCTCATCGTTGAACCGGGAGGCAATAGTCCCGTAAACAGGCATTTCTTCGAGGGGCTGGTCAAAGACGCGGCGGTTGCGCTGATACTGCTTGCGTACGTCGCGCAGGGCGTCTTCCGAACCCCGGCGGTCGAACTTGTTGATGGCCACCAGGTCGGCGAAGTCGAGCATGTCGATCTTTTCCAGTTGAGTCGGCGCGCCAAACTCGGCGGTCATTACGTAAAGGGCGGCGTCCACAAAAGGCACCACGGCCGCGTTGCCCTGGCCGGTCCCGGCGGTTTCGACGATGATGAAATCGAACCCGGCGGCCCTGAGCACCAGGATGCTCTCTTCCAAGGCCGCGGCCACCTCGCTTTCGGCCGACCGGGTGGCCAGGGAACGCATATAGACCCGATCCCTGGTCAGGGCGTTCATGCGGATGCGGTCGCCGAGCAGAGCTCCCCCGGTCTTGCGGCGGGACGGATCGACCGACAGGATGGCCATGGTCTTGTCGGGAAAATCGTTGAGAAACCTGGTGACCAGTTCGTCGACCATCGAAGATTTACCCGCGCCGCCGGGTCCGGTGACGCCAAGGACCGGAACTTTGCGGGACAACCTGGCTTGCAGTTCGGCCCGCAGCTTGGCCAGATGGCCGTTTTCCTTGATCTTGGCCTGTTCGACCGCGGTGATGAACCTGGCCACGACCAGGGGATGCTTGACGTCCAATTCGCCGATCCGGGCCAAAACGCCATCGGTGTCCACGGGATGATCGGCGGACTGGACCAAATCATTGATGATGCCCTGGAGGCCCATGTTCCGGCCGTCTTCCGGGTGATAGATGCGGGTGACCCCGTATTCTTGAAGCTCCTTGATTTCCGGGGGGATAATCACTCCGCCGCCGCCCCCGAAGACCTGAATGTGATCCGCGCCTTTTTCCCGAAGCAGATCGACAATGTATTTGAAAAATTCCATGTGCCCGCCCTGGTAGCAGCTCACGGCGATGGCCTGGGCGTCCTCCTGAACGGCCGTCTCGACTATCTCGGCCACGGAACGGTTATGGCCTAGATGAATAACTTCGGCGCCGGTGTCCTGAATAACCCGTCGCATGATGTTGATGGCGGCGTCGTGGCCGTCGAACAAAGAGGTGGCCGTCACTACGCGGACGTTGTTGCGGGGCCGGTAAGGCTGAATATCAATGGTCATCATTTTCCCCCATTAATTTTTATTTTTTCATCGGGCCTTGATGGTCCATAACCTTGGCCGTCAGGCCGAAAGCTCGCTTAAAATCAAAGAAGTCTGAAGTTTGATGAATTCCTCCAGCGAATAATGGCGGCTCAAAAACCACCGGCGGAAAGTCCACATGTGCCCCAGGACGGTGATGTTGTGGGCCATGAGCCGGACGGCCTTGCTGCCGTCGAGCCGGAGAGTGCCGTCTTTTTCACCTTGCTGCAAAATTTCTTCAAAAATATTCGTCACCCTTTCCTCGTTGGCCAGGACATATTTCAAGGAGTCGGGATTGAGCGAACTCGATTCCTGGTAGATGAGCAGGATATAGTCCTGCATCCGGTCACAGACCTCGAAATAATTGGCCACGGCCCCGACCAGGCTGTCGCGTCCGGTGGCCCCTTCCTTGACGGCCCGACGGAGCTGGACTTCGACTTCCGAGTGGATGGCGTCGCAGACCAGGTAGAGGACGTCTTCCTTGGACTTTATGTATTCGTAAAGGGTGCCGATGGAAAAGCCGGCGGCCTGGGCGATTTCCCGGGTGGTGGTCAGGTGAAAGCCCTTGCGGACGAAGAGTTCCACGGCGGCGTCCACTATTTGGCGTCTTCTTTTAAGGACCAGATCGGCGTCTTTGACCAGGGTAGGGATGTCTTTACGTTGGGGTTGGGAGCCGGTCATAATTTTGCTGCGTCCATTCTCCCCTGACTGAGCGTTCGCTCAGACAATAGACCCATTGCCGCCCCTTGTCAAGATGTTTTGGCTCCACCCGCCCGATTTTTGAAATTTTGGCCGGGCCTTGAAGAAGGGCAGGCACATAGGCCTGCCCTTACGTGGAATGGCGGTGAATATGAATCTGTAAGGGCGGCCGGTCACTCTTACTACCGATTTTCTGTTCCTGGGTTTGGGTCTGATCCACCTATTATGATAACATCAGCTTCCATGGGCTTATCGAGTCGCGAGAGAATCCGTCGGACCTTGAACGGCCGACCCACGGACCGGCCGCCCCGGGGCGAACTGCTGGTCGAAGATGCCTTCCTGAACCGGCTTTATCCGGAGGCTTCCGCCCAGACCTGGCGGGACAAGATGCTCCGTTTAGTGGAAGAAGCCAGCCATGATCTGGTGACCATCGACCTGAGCCGCCGGGCCGGGGAGAAGGAATTCAGGGAAATCGCCTGGTGGGCCGCTCGCACCGATTATTTTGTCCTGGCCTTGATCAACGGGCTTTTCTGGCAGCCGGGCGACCCTCTTTCCTTTGAGGAATACATGCTGGGCCTGGTTCAGGAAAGCCCGGATTTTGCCGACTTGATGAAAAAGAAACAACAAAAGGCCCTGGAATTGATCGACCGGAGTCTGGGGCACGGGGCCCACGGCTGCCTCATCGGTGACGATCTGGCCCACAACCAAGGCCCTTTTGTTTCCCCGCGCCATCTGGACCGCTGGATTTTCCCCGGTTTGTGCCGACTGGCGGAAGCAGTCAAGAAAAAAGGCGGCGCAGCCTTTCTGCATAGCTGCGGCAACTTGACCGACCTATGGGACCGGCTTCTGGCTTTAGGCTTCGACGGCCTCCACGGCCTTTCTCCGTCGGCCGGCAACGACTTCGGGCTTCTGTTTGAAAAAAGCCGGGGCCGGATGGTCCTGATGGGCGGAATTGATCTGGACTATTTGAAGCCCGAAAAACTAGCGGTTCAAAAAGCGGAATTTTTGCACCAGGTCGGTTCCGGCGGCGGCTATATCCTGGGGTCGGCGGCGGGGCTGTCTTCAGTCACCCCTCTTGATTCCTTTCGGGCCCTTTACGGCGGCTGAAATCGGTGAAAAGGACCCAAGGGAAGATAAAGCTTCCCTTGAGTCGGCTTTTTTCAGCAGGTTATCTTGATGACGACTTCCGTCAGGCCTTGGCCGGAAGTGAAAGTGAGCCGCTCCATGGCTTTTTTAAAGCATTCCTCGATCCGGGGATCGCCGAGGATTGACTTAATCAGGGTCACTTCCTTGACCGCGCCGTCGGCCTGAATCAAGACCCGGTAAGTCGCTTCACCGCCGGGTCGGGCCTGGGCTTGGCTGCTGGCTGTCCGCCGGCATTGTTCAAAAAGGCCGATTTGATTTTTCAGGACCTTTTCCACTTCGTCCCGGCTCAGGTCGCCCCGGATTTCGGTCACGGCCAACTTCATTTCGACTTTTTTCGCTTCCTCAGGGACGGCCGGAGCCGTTTCCTTCAAGGCCGAAAGGTCCCGCATCATGGTGACCGCTCCGGCTGTTTTAAACCGCGATTCGCCCACGGCCAGGTCAGAAACTCCGGCCGGCAAGGGCAACGGCTGTTTGACCGTAACTAATTGGCCGTCGGCCCGCTTGATTTTATCCACGGCCACAAACGAGGTGTATGGGGTCATCAGGCTGTAATTGAGCCCCAGGGCCGTGACTTCTTTCACCCGTTCGTCTTGTTCTTCCAGTTTGTTCAGGTCGGCCAGCCGCATGATCCGATGGCGGGCCCAGAGGCGCTTTAGGGCCGAGTTTTCCGGCGAGGCTGCGGCCTCGCTGACCTCGACCACTTGTCTAAAATCCCCTTGGGCTGTTTTTCCGGTCACGATGATCCGTCCGGTCGGCTGGCCCCGATATTTGCCGAAAAGAACGATCGGGCGGGAGGCGAAGAGGTCGGGCAGGGCCAGAGGTTCGAGGTCGTAGGTCTCGAAGCCTTCGAAAGAGGCCTGGATTCCGGTCAGAACGGGATTTTCGATATACCGGCGGAAGCGCTCCGCTTGTTTGGGACCTTGGTCTTGGTTCAGCACCACAAAGGGTTCCCCCAGGCCGACCCTGGCTAAGCCCTCGATCAAATGCCGGTTGACCGCACTGCCGATGCCGAAGGCGAACAGGTTGGCTTGGCCCAGATTCCGGCGGACCAGATCGAAGGCCTCGGGTTCCACGCTGACGTACCCGTCGGTGACTATCACGATGATGCGTGAGACTTCCGCGGTCTTGGGCAAGGCCAGGGCCCTTTTCAAGGCCGGCAGTATTTCCGTCCCGCCGCCGCCCTGCTGGGATTCGATCCAGGAAACGGCCTTGGCTTTATTGCCTTCGGTCGCCGGCAGCGACTGGTTGGGCGAGAGCACGGCCGATCCGCCGGCGAACAAGAGCATGTTCATGAAATCGGTCGACCTGAGATTGGTGATGATGTCCCGCATCAGCACCTTGGCCACGTCCAGGGGGAAGCCGTGCATGGAACCGGACACGTCGACGATGAAGATATATTCACGGGGAAGAACGCTCTCCGGCTTGACCCTCTCCGGCGGGGCCGTCATCATCAGAAAGAAATTTTCTTCCGGCCCGGGATAGAGCAGCAAGCCGGTCTCTATCCGGTCCCCGGCCAGTCGATAGTGCAGGACAAAATCCTTGGTCGCGGCTTTCCGGTCGTCCTTGATGGTGACATGGGCCTGGGTTCGGCCTGAGTATTCCACGGCTATTTCATGACTGGGGCTGGTCAGTTGAGCCAGGGGCAGGCCGGTGTTCAGGTCCAGACTCAGGCTGAAGTCGTACGACGCGGGTTCGCCTTCGTGTAGATAGGGGTTTTCCACCCACTTTTGGGTGTCCGGGGCGTCTTGGGCCGGCAGATTGGCGTAGCGCGGCCCCACCACGGTGGGGAAGATAAATTCATAAATATTTTCCTCAGGCTCGATCAATTCGGTGTAACGGAGATCGACCTTGATCTCGTCGCCGGGCAGGATGTTGGCCACGTTCATCTGGAAGACGTTGGGCCGCTGCTGTTCCAGCAAGGAAGCGGTTTTGCCCTCTTCCTTGGCCTGTTCGTAGGTCTGTCGGGCCTTTTGCCGTTCCATGATCTCGGCTTCGATGACCCGTTCGCCGATGGTCATGCGCAGGGCGTAAACCGCGGCCTGGGTCGAGGCCGGAAAGATATAGACGGCTTCTAGGGTGTTTTTGCCTTCATTTTTGTATACTTGAGTGATGGTGACATCGGCGGTGACCCCGGCGATTTTGACTTCGGCCCGGGTGCTTTTCAGCGGCAGGCGGTCGATGGTCGGGTCATCGCTCTGAACAAAAAAATAGGGCGAGAGAGTTTTATCCGTGTTCCCGCCCGGCTGGTTTTCGGTTTTCGCGCCGGCCGGCTGGGTTCCCCCGAACATGAGCAGCAAGGCGCACAGAGACAGTATCAGGCAAAGCCTACCCATTTGAAGTTCCTCCGTGTTGGTGGTGAGTTGCTCAAAGCCGGCTTTGAACTATCATACGCACCGCGGCCGGGGGATGTTTCAAACCGGGGCGACAAAGTTTTTACGCCCCGGCTTTCCCCCAGACCTTTTAAGTAAAAATCTGTCGGTTAGACCTAAATAAGGCTGGGCGGCGTATTGTAACTATAAATTAGTGAAGCCTCGAATTGGCAACGAGGAGGCCTAAAGGCTAAGCCGGCCGTGGTCGGTCAAGGTCGGAAACATGATTTCAATCTCAATGGAAAAATTGAAATTTGACCGTGAATATGCTAGGCTGGACCACGCTCGGTCAGGCCGACCGGCGCTATTACTCGCCAGCAAAGGAATCACCCCGGGTGACCGGCTCAGGCTCGAGGCTTCACGAACTGACCGACGAAGAATTGATGGTCCGGTACGTCCGCAACGAGGTCGAGGCCTTTGAAGTCCTTTTCGCTCGCTACCGTCAGCCTCTTTTCAGTTTCCTTTACCGCTATTTGGGACGGCCGGACAAGGCCGAAGATGTTTTCCAGGAAGTTTTTTTCGAGGTCATCCGGGCTAGGAAAAGTTTTCGGCCGGAGGCCAAGTTTTCTTACTGGCTTTTCCGCATCGCCCGAAACCGGGCGGTGGACCGGCTGAGGCGCAACGGATTTCGGGAAATGGAATCGCTCGACGTCCCCACTAATCTTCACGAACCGGAATCTTCGAGCAAGTTGAACCAACTGCCGGGGGAATCTCCCGATCCCGAAACCCTGGCTCAGGACCGGGAGATAGCAGTCGCCTTGCAGGACGCCATGGACGGTCTGCCCTCCGAGCAGCGGGAAGTCTTTTGGCTCAAAGAAATGTCGGGCCTGACGCTGTCCGAAATCGCCGATCTGACCGGCGTGTCCGAGAATACGGTCAAAAGCCGTCTGCGTTACGCTTTGAGTAAATTGCGATCAGTCTTGAGTCTGAAAGGGTTCGAACCGTGAACTGTCGACAGGCGGAAGACCTGATTATAGATTATTTGTATGATGAACTGAAGCCCGAGTCAGCTGCGCGTTTCCGGCGGCACTTGGACGAATGCCCGGAATGCGCGGCCAGGGCGTCCGAGTTCTCTCAGGTCCGTAGCACCACCTTGGCTCTGGCCCGGGTCGAACCGTCCCGCATGGCCGTCAATCGGGTTCTGGCCGTGGCCCGCGAGGAAGCCGAATCTTCCCGATCGGTTTGGGGATGGGGTTGGTTCAAGATTCTGGCCCCCTTGTGCCTGATGGCCGTGGTCGGCGGCCTGGTTCTCTTCCAGCTCCGCACCGGCCTGCTTTCTCAAGAAACGATTTCCTCCCCGGCCAAAAAAGAGTCATTCAAAGTTCTATCGACGGCAAACCCCAAAGAGGAATCGCCCAAAGAGAAATCGATGGAAACGGCGGCCGGGTCTTCCGGAGCGGCCGCTTCGTCCCGAGACCTTGCCGCCGAGACTAAAGACTCTCCGCCAGTCCCCAGCCCGTCTCCATCCCCTGTTTTCAATTCATCCGCCGCCTCAGACCTTATGACCGCCAAGACTTCCCAGCCTTCGAATTCATCGGCGCGTCCGCCGGACGAGGGCCGGGTCGAACCTCAAACCCAGACGACGACGCCGGCCGTCGGGCCGGCTCCGCCGGTCCGGGCCGCCGGGACTTCTTCTGCGGATCGAGCCGCTTCGACCACCGGCCGACCTTCTCCGGAGAGTCACCGGCGGCAAACCGGCTTTTCTTTTTCCGGTTTCATTTACTTCGAGGATAACCATTTAAACGCCTCCAGGCCGGCGGAGGGTCAAGCTACGGTCAAGGCCGAGACCGCCGCCGACTCCGCCGGAGCCTTGAGACGGGGCCAAGAAGAATCAATCAGCCTGGCTTCGGCTGAAAAGGCCTTCCAGGAAAAAGATTACGCCCGGGCCGCGGTTATGTACTCCCGCATTTTGCAGACCTTGCCCCCCGGTCACTCTGATCGGCCCCAAGCCCTCTATGGTCTGGCCCAGGCTCATGAAGCCTTGGGCGATTCCGCCCGCGCCCTGCGGGTCTATCAGGGTTTGATGGCAGCGCCGTCGCCTTACGGTGAAATAGCCCGGCAAAAAATGAAAGAACTCGACCGGCCGTCGGACTGAGGTCGGGGACTAGGCCGAAGATAGGACGCAGTCAGGCCCATAAAGACTTCCCCTCTCGAGCTAATGGCGATGTTGTTTCGGTCTTAACCCGCCGCCAGCCCCAACGAGGCGTAGGGACGAACCTCGTGTTCGCCCGATGTCCTGATTCCGGACTCAGAGCCGTAGGGGCGACCGGCCGTGCGCCCCTACTCCTGATTCGGATAAAACACCGGCTTGCGCTTGGCAAAGAAAGCCTCAACCCCCTCTTCCTTCTCCGGCGAACAAAAGACCGCGGTCTCGGCCAGGGCTTCGAAGGCCAGCCCGGCGGCGACCCCGACTTCCTGGCTCATCAATAAAGCCTTTTTAGCCATTTTCAGGCTGAAGGCCCCCCGGCCGGCGATCTTGTGGGCCATCTCCATAGTGGCCGCACGGAGTTCGGCCGCCGGGACCACCCGGTTGACCAAGCCGATGCGCAGGGCTTCGGCCGCGTCGATGAGGTCGCCGGTAAAGATCAGCTCCCGGGCCTTGCCCGGTCCGACCAGGCGGGGCAGGCGCTGGGTGGCCCCGGAACCGGGCATGATCCCTAGCAGGACTTCGGGCTGGCCCAGCCGGGCCGTGTCCGCGGCCAGGCGGATGTCGCAGGCCAGGGCCACTTCGCACCCGCCGCCCAGGCAGAGGCCGTTGATCATGGCGATGACCGGGATGGGCAATTCTTCGAGCCTCGTGTAGAGCCGCTGTCCATAGGTGTTGGTGAACTCATAGCACTCCAGGGGGGACATCCGGCCGAACTCGTTGAGGTCCGATCCCGAGATGAAGGCCTGGCCCCCCACGCCGGTCACCACCAGCACGCCCAGGCCGGGATCGTTCTGGACGGCGTCCAGGACCTGAACGATCTCGCGGCGGGCGGCCAGATTCAAGGCGTTGCGCTTGTCCGGCCGGTTGACGGCCATGACGGCCACCCGGCCTTCGCGCTCGAAGAGAATATTTTGGAACTCCATGTCAGGCCCCTTCCAAGACGGCGGCGATGCCCTGGCCGCCCCCACCGCAGATGGTCTCGAGGCCGAACCCGGCCCCGCCGCGTCTCATTTCGAATAAAAGAGTGACCAGACGCATGACCCCGGTGGCCCCGATGGGGTGGCCCAGGGAGATGCCCGAGCCGTTGACGTTGATCTTGCGGTCGTAGTCTTCCGGTTTGATTTTCATCAGTTTGGCGTCGGCCAGGAGCTGGACGGCAAAGGCTTCCTGGATTTCAAAGAGGTCTATAGCGTCTAGGCCCAGGCCGGCCTTTTGGAGGACCCGTTCCACGGCCACGGCCACGGCCGGGTAGGTCAAGGTCGGATCGCAGGCCCCGTGGGCCCCGGCCTTGAACCAGCCCAGGACTTCCAGGCCGAGTTCCTTGACCTTCTTTTCCGAGGCCAGGACTATGGCCGCGGCCCCGTCGTTTTCCGAAGAAGAATTGCCGGCCGTGCACACGCCGTCGGGATAGACCGGCCTGAGCCTGGCCAACTGCTCGACCGTGGCGTCCCGCCTAGGCGTCTCGTCGGCCTGGAACATGACCGGCTCGCCCTTGGTTTGAGGTATGGGCGTCGGGACGATTTCTTCGGCGAATTTGCCCGCATCCATGGCGGCCACGGCCCGAGCGTGGCTACGGGCGGCCCAGCGGTCGGCTTCCTGGCGGGAAATGCCTTCTTTTCGGGCCGCCGTCTCGGCCCAGGTCATCATGGAATTGAGTTCGCCGTAGCGTTGGACCGGCTGAGACATGACCCTGGCCCGCTGGATGCGGTCGTATAAAGGGAGGCCCCACATGGCCATGGCCCCATGCCCTCTGGGCATGAAGCCCCACTTGGGGTCGGTCTTGCCGCCCAGTCCCCATTTGATCTCGCCGGGCAGATACAGCTCGGCTTGGCTCATGGACTCCATACCGGCGGCTGCGACGATATGGGCGTTGCCGGTCTGGATTTTCATCACGCCGAAAAGCACGGCGTCCAGGCCCGAACAGCACCGGCGGTCAAGGGTCACCGCCGGGACCGTCTCCGGCCAGCCGGCCTCGAGCAGGGCGAAACGTCCGGCGTTGGCGCATTCGCCGTTCTGGTAGGACTGGCCGACGATGACGTCGTCCACCAGGTCGGGCTCGAGACCGGCCCGGTCGATGGCGGCCTGAAGGACGCAGGCCCCCAGCCCGGGCACGGGAACATCCTTGAGGGTCCCGCCGTACCGGCCGATGGGGGTGCGGACCCCGCTGACTATGGCTACACGTTCCATGCCTGCCCCTCTTTCCGGGCTTGCCCCTTATCGGGCCACGCCTTTCTTGGTCCCGTCAGGATTGTATTCGTACCAGCCCTTACCCGTCTTGCGGCCCAGGTGACCGGCCTGGACCTTGCGCCTCATGATGGCCGGCGGATACCAGTACGGGTCCTTGGTGGCCTCATAAACGGCCATCAGGGCCCCATAGGTCACGTCCAAGCCCACCAGGTCGCCGGTCTCGAACGGACCCATCCGCCGGCCCGCGGCCAGGACCAGGCCCCGGTCGATGTCTTCCACCGTGGCCACGCCTTCTTCGACCAGGCGCATGGCTTCCAGGTTGGCCCGAAAGTTGATCCGATTGATGATGAATCCGGGCACGTCCCGTCGGACCAGGATCGGCTCCTTGCCCAACCGCCGGATAAAAGCCTCCCCGGCGGTGAAGGTCTCGTCGCTGGTCCATTGACCCCGGATCACTTCGGCCGCGCCCATCATAGGCACGGGCGAAAAGAAATGAAGTCCCAAGACCCGGTCCGGCCGCTTGGTGCAGGCGGCCAGGTCCGAGATGGAAATGGCGCTGGTGTTGCTGGCGATGAGGGCCTGGGCCGGGAGGACTTCGTCCAGGCGGGCCAAGACTTGCTTCTTGAGCTCGAAATTCTCGAAAACCGCCTCGACAGCCAGGTCGGCCGTCCGGGCCGGTTCATAGTCCGGCGAGGTCTTGATCTTATCCAGAACCGCCTGGGCCGGTCCCTGGACCTTGCCCTTCTCGACCAGCTTGCCCACGGACCAGCCGATGTCCTTGACCGCTTTTTCCAAAGCTTCGACCCGGACGTCGGTCAGGGTCACGTCCAGCCCGGCTTGGGCGCAGACTTGAGCGATGCCGCTCCCCATCAGACCGGCCCCGACAATGAAAATCTTTTGAACGTCCATCTTCTTCCCCTTCAATCCTTTAGTATTTCCCGGGCGATGACCAAACGCTGAATCTCGCTGGTCCCTTCGTAAATCCGCATCAGACGAACGTCCCGGTAGAAACGTTCGACCGCGTATTCGCTCATGTAGCCCAGGCCGCCGTGAATCTGGACGGCCCGGTCCGCCGCCCGGCCGGCCATCTCCGTGCAGTAGAGCTTGACCATCGAGGCTTCTTTAATCAGGCTCTTCCTGGTTTTGTCCCGCAGGCGGGCCGCGTGGTAGAGCATCTGCCGGGCCGCGTAGATTTCGGTGGCCATGTCAGCCAGCATGAACTGGACGGCCTGAAACTGGGCGATGGGCCGGCCGAACTGGACCCGCTGTTTGGCGTGTTCCATGGAGAGTTCGTAGCAGCGCTGGGCGATGCCCAAGGCGGAAGCCCCCATGGTCAGGCGGCCCTTGTCCAGGACCCGCATAGCTATTTGAAACCCTTGGCCGACCTTGTCCGGTCCGCCGATGGCGCTCTCATAAGGGGCCTGGCAGTCGTCAAAGAGGAGTTCGCAGACGTTGGTCCCGTGCATGCCCATCTTCTTCTCGGGCGGGCCTACCGTAAAACCAGGGAAGCCCCGTTCGATGACGAAGGCGGTCATGCCGCCCCGAGCCCCTTTACTCTTGTCCGTGACCGCGATGACCGTGGCCATATTAGCCCGGTCGGCGTTGGTGATGAAGTGCTTTTTGCCATTGAGACACCAGCGGTTGTCCCGGAGTTCGGCGGTGGTCTTGATGTTGGCCGCGTCCGACCCGGCCTCGGGCTCGCTCAAGGCGAAGCAGCTTATCCATTCCCCGGAAGCCAGCCGGGGCAGATATTTCTGCTTCTGCTCTTCGGTCCCGTCCATGACTATGGCGAAGGAGCCGATGCCGTTGTTGGTCCCGATCAGGGTCCGAAAACAGGCGTTGACCTTGGACAATTCCTCGTAGACCAGACACTCGCCCAAAACCGGCAGGCCTAGTCCCCCGTATTCCTGGGGAATGGCCAGGCCGAACAGCCCCAGGTCCCGCATTTTTTGGACGATTTCCTCGGGGATGCGCCCTTCTTCTTCCACTTGTCGGCTGATGGGCTCGAGGTCCTGCTTGACGAAACGGCGGACCGTGTCCACCATCATCTGGATGTCTTCCGGCACTTCATAGTTCATGAAAAGTCTCCTTGCACCAAGGGTTGATTGTTTCAACTAAGGAAGGTAGGGCCGGCCCCAGGGCCGCCGGCGGTTATTTGTTGACCATCCTTTCGGGATCGAGGTCCTCCCGGATGATGCGCAGTTCTTCGGTCGTGGGCGGCTCGGCCGGGCGGACCGCCGGGGAAACCTTGAGCGGCCAGCCCGTTTCGGCCCGCACGTCCTCGACGGTCAAATCCGGGCGATATTGTTCCAAAGTCATCTCGCCGGTTTCCGGATCAAAGCCGAATATGGCCATATCCGTGACCACCTGTTTCGGTCCGCCGCCGGGCAGGCCCAAGGCCGCCCGCTCGCCTTTCTTCCCGGTCAAAAGCCCGGGACTGGTCTGAAAATCGAGGCGTTCGACAAAGGCCCGTTTCTTTTGGCGCATGATCACGAAAAACTTGCCTGCGTGAATGGCGATCTCACAGGCCCCGCCCGATCCGGGCAGCCGGACCTTGGGCCGATGGTAGTCGCCGATGACCGTGGTGTTGATGTTGCCGTACCGGTCAATCTGACCCGCGCCCAAAAAAGCCGCTTCGATCCGGCCGGCCTGGAGATAATACATGAACAGGTCGGCGATGGGGCAGACCGAGACCGCGGCGGAGACCAGGGTCGGGTCGCCGATGGACAGGGGCAGCCGGGCCGGCCGGGCCCCGAAGACGCCGGACTCGTAAACCAGTTCCAGACCGGGATTGACCGTCCGCCGGGCCAGGTTGCAGGCGATGTTGGGCAGGCCGATGCCGACAAAGACCACTCTTTCCCCGGCCAGGGCCCGGGCCGAGGAGACGATCATGAATTCGGTCGGGGTGTAATCGGTCATAGCCTCGCCTCAATCATGAATGCCATAATTGACCGGTTCGGACAAGTAGGGTTTTGGGGTCAGGCGTTCCCATATCCCCGGCTCTTTCTCCCGGCGCTTGGCCAGGTAGCCTTCCCAGGAATCCACGCCGTACACCCACTCCTCCAGCCAGGCCCTGGTCGAATCTTCATCTTTGGAAATCTCGTTCCATTCCACGTAAAACCGGTTGTCCCGGTCGGTGTACCCTTGAACGTACGAAGGGTGGGTCCCGTAAGGCTGATGGACCACGGCGTCGACCACGATGTGGGGGATGACGGTCCGGTTGGGGTCGCGGCGGATCACGGCCTCGTCCACGATCTCCTCGACCACCACGATGACCTGGCCGGCGGCGAAGGCCGCTTCCTTCTGGGCCCCGAGCAGGCCCCACATCTGGGTGTTGCCGTTTTGATCGGCCCGCTGGGCGTGGATGATGGTCACGTCCGGGTTGAGCGGCGGGACCACGGCGACCGGCCCGTCGCCGTATGGGCTTTCCACAAAACGAATCAGGGGGTTGACCTTGGCCATGTCGGAGCCTAACGCTCCCCGCAGAGGGAAAAAGGGCAGCCGGGCCGCCCCGGCCATGTACCGGCAGACCATGCCGAAATGGGAGTATTCTTCCAGCTCGATGGGCCGGGGGACGCCCTTTTCCACGGCCCGGCGGATGGCGAAGAGTTGGCCCACGCCGGGATTGCCCAAGTAGCCGAAGATGATCTTTTGGGCGCAGCCGGCGGCCGTCATCTGATCGTAAATCAGGTCCGGGGTCATCCGGCACAGAATCAGGTCCCGGCGGCCCTGGCGGATGATTTCATGGGCCGCGGCCGAACAGATGAAGGCGGTGAAGCCTTCAATGGCTACCGTGGCGCCGTCGTAGACGTATTTGGCCACGGCCTCCTTCATGGTCATCAATTTCACGGCCGGCTCCTTTCTTTGGTCTGGTCTTTCTCGTGGGTTTGTTCGAGGGCGGCCCGGGGCCTCGTATTTTCGGGAAGGCCAAGTAACATTCTGCGTTATTTAGTAATTAAAAACCATAAAACAAAAAAAGATTTATTGTCAAGCGGGAAAAAAACGGAAAAATCTTCGCCCGAATGAACCTCGGGCGACCGGCCGGCCGCCGCCCCGGGGGGATTATTTTCGATCCCCCCGGGGTGGCGCCCTTCCGAGCGCCCTGCTCAAACGCTCAACTGTCCGGGAAGATCCTAACTAATACAACTAAAGAAATTAAGGATTGTGTCCCCAGACTCCAGAATCCCCTCTTTTTTTCTTGACAACCAAGGAGTCTTTTCGATAAAGCCGGACATAACCGCAATATGTAATTGCGTGTCGAACTGAAAAAAACTGAATAGAACTGAATAAGCCAAGAAGGCCTCACCGGAACGAATTCCGGAGGCGTCTTGGCTTTTTTGTTTTAGACTTCGGGATCGAGCGGCATAACGCCGGAAATCTGAGAGCGGAAAGGAGGGCCTAGACAGGAAGGATCTGAGATCACCAGGTTTGGGAATGTTGGGGTTAGGAAAATAAGATGGACAGGCAGCGGCCTCCCTGGCCGGACCGACCGCTGCCTGCCCCGGATGCTTCCCCGAAAGGAAAGCTCACTGTTTTTCTATCATTCGAGCTTTCCTCACGTCAACGGGAAGACGTTTTCCAGCATGTCACGCTTCAAGTGATATGAATTATCCGCCCATGTTGTTTTTTCTGAGGCGAACTGCGGAACCGGATTCGGGTTGGGAGGAAACAGGCGATGAGGAAAAAATTTCTTTGGAAAAGAGCATTTTTTGTCGCGAGTATTTGTTTGTTGATGGCTGCGTCCTTTGGCCCGACGGCTTGGGCTCAGGACTCCCAGGTAGCGCCTGGAACGGAAACCGAGGCCGAGCGGGAAAAGGTCTATATGAAGATCGGCACGATCACGGTGACCGAAAAAAATCCATATCTGATCACGGCCGATCTGCCCGCCTCGGTGGATGTTCTGGGCCGTAATCAGATCGAGAACGAAAACGTGGACTTCAGCATGGAACTATTCAAGAAAATTCCCGGCACTTATTACGGGGACTGGAATCAAGGCGTGGTGTCCGGGACTTTTTCCATCAGGGGTTTTGACGCCAATCACGACGTGCCGGCCACTTTGATCGTCGACGGCATCCCCCATAACTTTGTTTACGGCCGCATGGACATCCAGCCGATATTTCCCTTGGAGATCGAGCGGATTGAATTGGTCAAGGGGACTAATGACCCCCGTTACGGCCTGCAGAACATCGCCGGCAACGTGAATGTCCATACCAAACGCGGCGGCAATTTCAACGAATTCCGCTTTCTGACCGGCAGTTTCAACACCTACGACGCCGGCATGGTCACCGGCCGGGAGCAAGGCAACTTTTCCCAGACTTACTTTGTGGGTTACCGCCAGACCGACGGCTACCGCGAGCACTCTGATTTGAAGAAAGGTGCGGCTTCGGGCAAATGGTTCTACCACACCGACGATCAGCGTTTAAGTATAGGGGCCATAGCCCGTGTTTTCGGCATGGACGCCAACGCCCCGGGTTACTTGACCAAAGAGGAAGCGGCGGCCAATCCCCGACACGCGGCCGACTTCGCCCGGACCGACGGCGGCGAACAAGAGAACCAACACCTCAGCCTGCATCTGGACTATAGATTCAACGACCACCTCAACTGGTCGTTCAAGGTTTACGGCCAGCATCTTCAACGCCTGCGCTGGTGCACCTGGAACCCCGGCGGGAGCCAGCAGGAAAGGGTCAACCGAGATGACCAATACGGGCTGATTTCCACGCTCAGCTATGAGACCTCCAACTTGGTCTTCAAAAATTTGAAACTCGATTGGGGCGTCGATTATCAATATCAGGACAATCTTGATCAACGTTGGGCCAGTGTAGATCGGGTCAGAAACGGACCGGTCAGGGATTATGTTTTTGATCAAAATTATTGGGGCAGCTACATCCAGACCGACGGTGAGTTGACCGACTGGCTGCGGCTGATCGCGGCTTTGCGTGTGGATCGTTTCGACGGGAGTTTTGAAAACCGGCTGGCCAATCAGAAGTCCGACATGATCGACTTCGGCCATATCTGGCAGCCCAAATTCGGATTGGTAGTTACTCCGGTTCAAGGGTACAACCTCTACGCCAACTGGGGCCGGACTTTTCAGATTCCCGTCTCCGATCCCTTTCTCTACGGCCAGGCCGCCAACGGCCGGCTGCTGTCCCGAGACCTGGAGTATTCCAAGAACGACGGCTGGGAGGCCGGCCTTAAGATGTCGCCCTTCAACTGGCTTTCGGCTCGGGCCGGCTATTGGACCCAGATCGCTACGGATGAGATCAGGCTGAAGGCCGACGGCTCCGGGGATTACATCAACGCCGGGGAGACGGAAAGAAAGGGCTGGGATTTGGCCCTCAGCTTGCGCCCCCACCCTTGGGTTTCCCTGTGGGGCTCGTACTCGTTGACCGAGGCGATCTACACCGAACCAGGGCCGACCTTGCTGGACAGAAAGGGTAAAGAGATTGAAAACATACCTCAAACCGTGGCCAAGGTGGGCGTCGATTTCGAACATCCCGGCGGATTCTTCGCCAATTGTTGGCTGGAAGGCCAGGGCGATTACTACGTGGATCCCCAAAACCTGAAACCCAAGGAAGGAGGATACCACCTGGTTAATTTGAGTCTGGGTCATAAATTCAACGAAACTCTGACCGTAGGCTTGGACATTAAGAATCTAACCGACGAAACTTACAACGCCTTCGTCTGGAACTCCGACTGGGGATACGGACCGGGCGACGAAAGAAGCTTCTACGGCTGGGTGAAGATGTCGTTTTAGGTAAGATATTTTACGAAGAAAGGAAATCATTATGAAGAAGAAATCTTCGGCTGTTGTTATTTTGTCGTTGGTGTTGATTCTTATTCATTGTCCCCTGGCTTGGCCCCACGACACTTGGCTGGAGGAATCCGAGGACAGGGTGACCGTATTAGTGGGCCACCAGGGCAAAACCGACCCTTATGAACCGGAAAGAGTAGTGGAAATAGTCGGGTACACGGCCAACGGCTGGGCTGTCCCGCTCGAGATCGAAAGGAGCAAGGAAGGGTGCTCGGCCCTGGTGGACGAACCTTTCGCCGCCTTCACCGCGATTCTGGACAACAAATATTGGCTGCAAACCACCGAAGGGTGGAAAAATCAAAGAGAAAAACAGGGTCTGGAAATCATCATCGAAGGCCGTTCTTACAAGTACACCAAACACATTTCCGCGTGGAAGGATTTTTTGTCCCGACCCCTGGGCCAGCGCTTTGAACTGGTCCCCTTGAAAGACCCGACCGGCTTGAAAGAAGGGGAGACCCTGCCGGTCAAAATTTACTTTGAAGGCCGCCCGGCGGCCAAAGCTGCTCTCGCCAAGACCAGCAACATGAAAGACACCCATGAATTGGAGCAAGTCGAAGGGGAAGGTCCCTTTACCGTGACCATCGGCCCGCCCGGACCGCAGCTCGTCAACGCCAAGTACGTCTTGCCGGTCAAGGGGGAAAAACAGGTGGTCTGGTTCGCGGGTTCCTTGACCTTCAGCACCACGAAGAAATAATGAACGGAGAAGATGGGCGGGCCGAAGCCCGTCCCTTCCCCAAATTTTAAAAGGATATTCCTTGAAGTCCATATTTTTTATCCTGTTGTTGTTTCCGACGGTTCCTTGTTTATGGCCCGGACATCTGTCCGCCCATGGCGTTCAGGGTCAGATCGCTCCAGGCGGGTTGGCGGTGACCGCCCAATACAGCGACGGCGAGCCGATGAGGTACGCTTCGGTCAAAATCCTGGCTCCCGAGGCGGAGCGCACCTTTCAAACAGGCCGGACCGACCAGAACGGGCGGTTCTGTTTCTTTCCGGACCGGCCCGGCGTCTGGCGGGTGACCGTGGACGACAAAATGGGCCACTTGTTGGAACTGGAAGTGCCGGTTACGGAGAATCTTCATCTTGACCGGCCCGACCCGGCCCTTCCGGAAACGACGGTTATGCCCAGGCTCCAAGGAGTCCTGGTCGGAATTTCCATTATCTTTGGGATGTTCGGCGTGGTGTGCTGGCTCAAGTCCAGACGAAAAAGCACCGGCTTGAATTAGATCAATCTTGACTGTATAAATGGCCGAAGATCGAGGTTTCGGCGAAAAATGAGCAGCTATCGTCTCGCGTTTCTATTCGTCCTTTGTATGGCCTGCCTGGCGCTCCGGCCGGGCGGCGTCTCGGCCGAAGCCGGGCGGACCATTGAACGGGACACGAACAACGACGGCCGGATCGACCAGATCGGTTATCTGGACCCGCAGGGACGGCTGATCCAACTGGAAGTCGACACCAACGCGGACGGGGTCATGGACCGCTTCCAGTTTTACCAAAATGAGCAGATGGTCAAAATCGAAACCGACAGTAATCATGACGGTCAGGTAGATGTCTGGGATTTTTTTGAAAACGGCCGGCGCATCCGTCATGAACGGGCCGCCCCCAAGACCGGCCGGATCGAACAGATTATCGATTTTGATCCCCAGGACCGGCCTTTGAAGATCGAAAAGGACACCACCGGCGACGGCCGGCTGGATACGGTTTATCATTATAAAGCCGGTCAACTCGATCATTCCGAGCAGGACACCAACCAGGACGGCCGGCCTGATGTTTGGACCGTTTACCAGGACGACCGGCCGGTGGAAAGACGCCGGGACTCGAACGGCGACGGCCGCTGGGACCTGATAACTTTCTTCGACGCCCATGGCCTCATTAAGGAAAACCGGCGCTTCCACCCCGACGGAGCGCTGGAAGAATTGTCCGTTTATCACCAAGGTGAACCGGTCGAGCAGAAAAAGGACCTGGACGGCGACGGCCGCTTTGACGTGGTGACCCGGTTCAGGGCCGGTTCTCCGGTCTATCAGGAAAAAGACGCCAACCACGACGGCCGGCCCGACGTATTCGTCCAATTCGACGCGGCCGGCCGCCCAGCTGAGGTGAAGGAAGACACCAGGCACACCGGCCGCCTGGACCGCATCACCACTTATGAAAACGGGGAAGCGGTCAAAGTGGTCTACGACGCTGACGGCGACGGATACAATGAAACCACTGTCCATTACCGGGACGGCCGGCCTTATCTCCAGACCCAGGACAGCTCCGGGGACGGCCGGCCGGAGACCAGGATATATTTGACCAAGGAAGGCGACAAGGAACGAGTGGAGAGCGACACCACCGGCGACGGAGCGGCCGATACCTGGGAGTTTTATAAAGACGGCCGCCTGGTCCGCTTGGAAAAAGCCGAAGGGGGAGGGGGGACAGTCAATTTGAAGGTCTTTTTCCAAAATGGTAAAAAGGTTAGATTGATCAGGGACCAGAATGGTGACGGACATTTCGAGACGACTCAGTGGTATGATCGTCCCGGCTGGTCGATGGTGGTGGAACAAGACGGCAACGGCGACGGCCGTCCGGAAGGCCGCTATTATTATCGAGACGACAAGTTGGTCCTCAAAGAGGTCGACGAGGACGGCGACGGCAGTGTGGACCTGGAAGAGCATTACGGCCCTGAAGGGAAACTGATCAAAAGCCGGGAAAAACGCGAGGCTAAGAATTTCCTGGATATGACCTGGTATTATGATGAACGCGAAGAAGCGGTCCGGGCCGAAAAAGACAGCAACGGCGACGGCCGGACCGACGCTTGGTATTATTATGAAAATGGAAGGCTCAAGTCCTTGGCCCTGGACACCAACGGCGACGGAAACCCCGATGTCTGGGAAGAATACGATGACTCTGAAACGTTGATCAAACAATCCAGAGACATGAATTTTGACGGCCAAGCCGACGTACACCAGACTTATTGACCAAAGCGGCGGCTGCAGACGAATCAGTCAGGAGGATCAAAAGGTATGATCGAATTTTTAGCCAAGGGCGGGATGCTGGTCATTCCCATCCTGCTTTGTTCAGTCATCGCCCTGGCCATTTTTCTGGAAAGGGTCATCAGGTACGCCCGCATCCCCGAGCGGGGGTCGGGGTTGGCCGAGCAGGTGGCCCGGCACCTTCGCGAAGGTCGGCCGGATCAGGGTCGGGAAACCGCGCTGGGCAGCCATTCGCCCATGGGCCGGGTTTTGGCCCAGGTGATCGAGGTCGTGGATCAAGACCGGGACACCTTGGAAACCGTAATGAACCACTCGACGGACGAAGAAGTCAGGACTCTCTCGCGTTACCTCCAGACCCTGGCCACCATCGGCAACATCGCCCCCCTCCTGGGCCTGCTGGGCACGGTCTTGGGCATGATTAAGGCCTTCATGGTCATTCAGGAGATGGGCGGCAAGGTCAACGCCGCGGTCCTGGCCGGCGGCATCTGGGAAGCCATGCTGACCACGGCCCTGGGTCTGTCCGTGGCCTTGCCGACCATGGTCGCCCATAGCTACCTGGTCGGCCGAGTGGATCGTTTCGAAGCCCGCCTCCAGGAAGGCCTGGTGACCTTCATCACCAGCCTGGGCCAGCGGTCGTAAAGGAGGAATTATGCTCAGACGTCGGCCCAGACAGCGCCTCGGCGTCCAGATTCCCCTGACCTCTTTGATCGATATCGTCTTTCTGCTCCTGATATATTTTCTATTGACCACCAACTTCATGGTGGAAGAGGGCATCAAGATCAAACTGCCCCAGGCCCAGGCCGCCGCCCCCCAGATCGAGGAAACCATCACCGTGTACGTAGACCGCGAAGGCCGGGCCTTTTTGGGCGATCAGGAATACTCTTTGGGAAAACTTTTTGACCGCCTGCGGGAATTGGTCAAGACCCGGGCCAACAAGCTGGTGGTGGTCAAGGCCGACCGGTCGGTCATCTTGAATCATGCAGTCAAGGTCATGGACGTGGCCAAGGCCGCCGGGGCCGAAAGACTGGTTTTAGCCACCGAAAAGGAATTATGAGGCGGTCAGGCTGGAGTCGATTTTGGCGTCTGGGGTGAACTTAAACAGGAATAAGCCGAACTGGCTGCTGCGCGGCCTGGTCCTGTTCTCCCTGGTCATCCATTTTTTTATTTTTCTCCATGTGGCCGGAATCTACCGCTCCAAAGCCCTCAGCTACATCGAACTGACCATGCACGAGGCCGTGCCGGTCCGGGACATTCCCCGACCGCGTCACCGGCCCAAACCTCCGCCCGAAGCCCGGTCGGCCAAGCCCCTGCCCCACGAGCTCAAGCCCTTGCCCGCAATTCGACCCCTCAAGCTGGAGCCGGTTGATCGTGATCTTCCGGAGACCTTAGTGGAGAAAATCAGCCCGCCTCAGGTTCCGTCCGCCCCGCTTCCAGCCGTCACCGGGTGGAATCCTGCCCCTCCGGTCGCCGCCGGCCATCAATACGATACGGCTCAAAACTATCTGGAAATGGTCAAAAACAAGATCGAACGCGAGAAAAAATATCCGGAAGCGGCCCGAATCAAACAGATCGAAGGCACGGTGACCGTCAGCTTCACCATTTCAACCGACGGTCATATCCGGCAAGCTGCGGTGGCCGGGACTTCCGGACATGAGGCCTTGGATACGGCCGCCCTGAACGCGGTCAAAGCCGCCAACCCGCTGCCCCCGCCGCCGGCCCGGCATTTCCAGGGGCCGTTGCATCTCGAAATAAAAATCGTCTTCCAACTCACCTAGACAAGCAATAGTCGAGGTAGAGCAGTCACAGAACCTATTGCTCGTCGACATTGTCGACTCGCCAGAAGAGTGGGGCCTCCGCCCCCACACCCTACCACCGGCCATGCCGGCGGTTTTGGCCGATAATAAAAAAACCCTTGAATTTGAACCACGATTAAGTTTTATTGACATGTTGATTCATGAACCGTGAACCGCCCAAGGGACCAAGCGGACATCTTTTTGACGGCCGGGTCCGGACCGCCGGAAAGTCCAGGGCGGCCGGTTCGTGAAATTAGGCCTGCGGGAGCCGAACATGGACGAATTGAAACAACTGCGAGACATCTTTGCCAGGAACGCCGAGCGGACCCTGTTCATGGACGCCAGGGATCAGGAAGAGATGACCTATGGTCAATTTTTGGCCGACTCTCTGAAGCTGGCCGGGTTCCTCCGGCAGAAGGGCTTAGGCCCGGGCGACCCGGTGGTTTTCTCCATGGACAACTGCCTGGAACTGGCCGCCTTGTACCTGGCCTGCATGCACCTGGGAGCCCTGATCGTCCCCATCAACCCGGCCTTGCATTCCAACGACTTCCGGCGGATTCTCGAAAGCAACCGGCCGAAGACGGCCTTCATGACCCCGGACGTCAGGGCCAGGGTGGACGAGGTCCTCCAGGAACAGACTTCGGTGGAAATAATCTGTCTGGAAGCCAAGGTCGATCCGGCCGGGCGGAACGCCCGTGACCTGATCAACTTCGACTTTCACCAGGAACTCGGCCGTCTCACGCCTATGGACGCCCCCTTTGCCCTGGCCGACGAGCGGTCTGTCCTGATCAGGACCTACACCTCAGGCACCACCAGTTCGCCCAAAGGGGTGGACATATTGTATGGCGGGCTGCTGGGCAACGGGCTGGCCTTCTGCCGCCGTCTGGGCCTGGGCTGGGACAGCCGATTTTACAACGTCCTGCCCATGACCTACTTGGGCGGTTTTTACAACCTCATGCTCATCCCCATCCTGGCCGAAGGCTCGGTGGTTCTCGATTCCCCCTTGGGCGGGGCCAGCCTGTACGGCTTCTGGGCCAACGTCCAGGACTTCCAGATCAACACCCTCTGGTTCACCGCCACCATGCTGTCCTTGCTCATGTCCCTGCCCGACGACGAGGACCTGTCCTTTCTCAAAGATCAGATTAAAATCGGCCTGTGCGGCATGGCCCCCCTGTCGGTCGAGATCAAAAAGCGTTTCGAGCAGCGTTTCGGTTTCAATTTGTATGAAAACTACGCCCTGTCCGAGACCACTTTCCTGACCACCAACCATCCGGGCTTGCCATACAAGGACGGCTCTTCCGGGCCGCCCCTGGACGGGGTGGTGGTGGAAATCGTCGACCGTGACCGCCGGCCTTTGCCGCCGGGCCAAGAAGGGGAAATCAGGGTCAGGACGCCTTACTTGATGAAAGGTTACAGCGGGGCGGCCGACTCGGACCAAGCCAACCTGACCGAAGACGGCTTCCTGACCGGGGACCTGGGCTACCTGGATGAGGACGGTGAACTTTTCGTCACCGGCCGGATCAAGGACGTCATCATCCGGGGCGGCATCAACATCAGCCCCTTGGGCATCGAAGAAATCCTTTACGAACACGAGGCCGTGGAAGAGACGGCGGTCCTGGGGCTGCCCCATCCCATCTACGGGGAAGAGGTGGCGGCGGTGGTCAAGGTCCGCCCGGCTTTCAAAGGCAAAATTACCGCCGAGGACCTTAAGGCTTTGGTGGCCGAGAGGATCGCCCATTTCCAGCGCCCCAAACAGATTTATTTTATTGATGAAATGCCCAAGGGGGTGACCGGCAAGATCAACAAGAACCTTCTCCGCCAACTCCTGGTGGAAAAGACCGACCCCCTCGGCGGGTAAATTCAATCTTCGGGATAAAACTATGGTCGACGTCAAATTCAAGGTTCAAGGCGGCAAAATCATCAGGAATTTCGAACGCCCGGCCGCCGAAATCATCGAGGCCCTGGCCAAGGTCCCGACCAGCATCCTTTCGGATTGCCTGGATCGGTTCAACGCCTTGGACCCGGCCCTCAAGCCCTTGGTGGAACCCCGGCCCTTCGCCGGGCCGGCTTTTACCGTCGAGGAGATCGAAGCTGGCAACCTGATGAGCCATCTGGCCCTTAAATACATCGGGTCCGGCGACGTCCTGGTCATCGACGCCAAGGGCGTGACCAGCCGAGCCTGCTGGGGCGGACTCCAGACCTATTCGGCCTACACCAAGGGCGTGGCCGCCATCATCATCGACGGCGCGGTCCGTGACCTGGAAGACATCCAGAGATACAATCTGCCGGTCTACTGCCGGGCGGTCACCCCGGCCGGACCCCACAAGGGCTGGGGCGGGCGGGCCAATGCGCCCATCAGTTGCGGCGGGGCCGTGATCCGGCCCGGCGACGTGATCGTCGGGGACGGGGACGGCCTGGTCCTGGTCCCCAGGGAGAAGGCGGCCGAAACCCTGGCCAAGGCCAGAAAAAAAATGGCTCAGGAAGAAGAATGGTTCCAACGGGTCAGGAACGGCGAAGACACGGCCGACTTCCTCGGCTTTGTCGAGGTAGCCGAAAAATATAATATTGAAATAGAATGACGGACAAACCCGCTGCGGAAATCCAGCTTCTCTATTGGGACCCGGCCGCCCTGGTCATGCCCCTGGGCCGGGGCCTGATCCGCCTGTTTCACGTCCATGTCCGGCGAAACATTTTGACCACCTTGGATATGATTCAGCTTATCGACCGTTTGACCGGCGGCCTGGACAGACCGACGCTGGAAAAACTGTATGATCAACTCGGTCCGGGCTTGAAAACGGCCGACGCCACCACTTTCACCCTGTGGGATCACGCTTACAATAATTCCGATTTTTTCGACCAAAGCCTCACCTCGGCCGATCTGGAGCATCTTTCCTTCGAGGAATTCCTGGACCTGATGTTGGAATCCGGTTTCATTTCCGCCAAGTGGCCGCCCGAATACAATTTGAAGAAAGAATCTTTCGCCGACCGTTTTAAGGGCTCCTTCTACGAGCAGATCGGCACTGAATGCTTGTTCCAGCGCTGCCGGCCGGTGGATTGGTGGGTCAGCCAGAAATTCGAACCTGATCTCGCAGCCACCCGGAAGACCCCCTACCGGTTTATTCAAGACCGTTTTCTTGAAGACTATTTTGCCCGGCGCCTGGCCGGGAAGGAGGTCCTGGAAATCGGCTGCGGCACGGGCTATTACACCCGCAAGATGGCCGCCCATGCGGCCCGGGCCGTGGGCCTGGACTACAACCCGGATTACATCCAGGCCGCCCGGGACAAATGGCTGCCCGCTCCCCAAGGCAACCTCGAATTTCACGTGGGCGACATCATCGACCTGTCCGCAGGTGCCGGCATCTTTCAGGATTTGGTCTTCGACGCAGTCATCCTGATCGACACCTTTCTTTTTCTGTTCGACGAAGGGTACCAGGCCGAACTGGCCCGGCATCGGGACGCCATCATGACCAACCTGGTCAAACTGCTCAAAGCCGACGGCCTGCTGATCATCATGGACCCTCATCCCTTCTGGCTGACTCCCTGGCTGGGGCCGGAGGAAAAACCCTTCGGCCTGCTGACCGAATACCGCCATCGGACCTTCAAGGTCATCCCCACCCTTGAAGAAATGACCTCTTTCCTGTATGAACACGGCCTGAGGGTCCGCCGGATTCTGGAACCGGACATATCCCCGGATTACCGGGCCGTGGACGCCCAGGCCTACCATTTCATGCACCAGTTCCCTCAATGGTGGGTCTTTGAGGCGGAAAAGGCCCTAAATACCGCCAAGGGTCGGACAAACGTTTAGCGACGCCTGCGGCCAAGGAGGCTTGACTGGATAAAAATGCTTCAGGAAAATTTGCAGACCATCTTTCGGCAGGTTTTTGAAGATGACACCCTGGTCATCAACGACGAGATGACCGCCAAGGACGTGGAAAAATGGGACTCGTTGTCCCATATCACTTTGATTCTGGAAGTGGAAAAATTCTTTGGCATCAAGCTGAAGAACTCGGAAATCGCCCGGCTCAAACGCGTGGGCGATTTGAAAAAGCTCATCGCCAAACATAAACCCGACCTGGCCTGAGCCCGCCATGTTTCCCGGCCTCGACACCGGACTCAGCGCCCACCAAGGCCTTTTCCTTAACTCCTGGCACTTTTTCGCCGTGGCCGTCCTGGCCGTGATCTGCCTGCGGACTATTCCCGTGCGCTACGTCCGCCAGGCCGCCCTGCTGGCCTTCAACCTCTATTTTTTGTCCTATTTCCTTTACGGCTGGCATCCGGTCCTGCTTTTAGCCGGGCTCCTGGTCGGCACCTACCTGATCGGCCTGATAAAACTCAAATGGGGCCGAAACTGGCCGGACGCCGTAGTCGTGAGCCTGGTGGTCCTGTTCTGGATTTTTCTCTTTCTGGTCAAAGACCCCGATCTGCTCGTCCCGGCCAATCCTTTCCACTACTGGCCGGTTCAACTCATCGGCGTCTCCTACCTGGTCTTCCGCAGCATCAATTACGTGGTGGACGTCGAAATCCTGGAAAACCGCAACTTCCTGACTTTTGTCAATTTCATGGTCTTCTTCCCCACCCTTCTGGCCGGCCCCATCGAACGCTACGACCGATTCGAGGAATTTCATTCCACCTTCGGCTACGAGGAAGGCCCCACCGTCCTCCCTTCCCTGCACCGGATCGCCAACGGCCTGATCAAAAAGTTCGTCCTGGCCGACAACCTCATGGTCTTCGGCATCTTCATGAAACCCGACCAGACCGAACTGGCTCTGCCCCTGGTCTGGCTGGGGGTGATGCTGCAACTGGCCGTCATCTACCTGGATTTCAGCGGGTACTGCGACATAGTCATCGGTCTGGCCGCCCTGATGGGCTTCCCGGTCTGCGAAAACTTCGACCGGCCCTACTTGGCCCGCAATGTCCAGGACTTTTGGAACCGGTGGCACATGAGCCTGACCGGTTTCATCAGGGACTATGTTTTTACTCCATTGAGCCGCTTTGTCATGGAAAAGGCCGACCGCCGCCGGCAGTTCGCCTGGATTACCGCAGTCTATTTCTTCTGCATGCTCCTGATCGCCCTGTGGCACGACACCACCTGGGGCTTCTTCGTCTTCGGGCTATTGCACGGCGCGGCCCTGGTCGGCTTGCAACTTTTCCGTAAATACTTGAGCCCGGCCATAAGCCGGTCCAGCCTTGGTGCACTTCGGGACGAAGCAGCCGTAGCCTGGATAGTCCGGACCCTTAACTACGCCTTTATTTCCATAACCATCCTCTTTTGGTACTTCGGGGTCAGGGGTTCCCTGGAAATAATCAAAGCCATGGTGAAATTATGAACATCAAACACTGGGGGAAGGATCTGGCCGGCGCGGCCTGGCTGGCCGTCAAGATCGCCGTCATCCTGCTGCTCATGAATTCGGGCCGAACCTTTTTCGTGTACCAGAATTTTTGACTAAAATGGCGAGGATTGTTCCATCGCTGTCGGCGCGAAGCCGAGAACCAATTAATTGCAAAATATTTGGGCAAATGGATTAATGGATACACTAGAACGAGGGTAATCTATCATTTATTCACTTATTGGCGGCCTGGATTCCCGCTTGCGCGGGAATGACGGTAGTAATTATGCGTCATTCCTGCGAAAGCAGGAATCCATTTCTGTCGGCTGGCCGGAAAAAGGCGGAAAAGGCCATTGTTCACTGAGAGGTTTTAATGAGGCACTTAAAACTGCATTATCCTGATGTAAAGGATAGTCGACGACCTACAAGATGAAGGCTTTTTGGGCAAAAGCGGCCTGGCTGATTCTTTTAACCATCTTGGTTCTGGCCGCCTTCGACTTGATCCTGGCCGGCGCGATGCGGCGGACCGGCTGGCCCAACCAGATCGTCGACCTCCAGACGCCGTCCATCCTCTACGCCAAGCTCGACTACTTCCGCAAGTTCGAAGGCTACAAAGTCGCCGTCCTGGGCGACTCCCTGATCTATGGACGGTCCCTCCTGGAACACGGCGACCAAGACTGGCGGGAACACAACATCTGCCGGCTCATCGAGGATAAAATAAAGACAATAATAACCGACCGGCCGGTCCTGGTCATGAACTTGGGCATCAACGGCGCTCTGCCGGCCGACCTGGAAAGAATCGCCCGGGCCGTCCTGTCCTTGAATCCGGACCTGATGGTCATCGACTACAACCTACGGTCTTTTTCCGCGGATTTCTCTCAACCGGGAGAGATTTTCAGCCGGCCATGGCTGGAAGATTTCCGACTGAACGACCGGGGCGATCTTAACCCGGAACTGAGGGGCAAGTCCAGGTCGGAAAAAATCAATATGTTCCTGAGCACCCTGGCCGTCAACCACTGGACCCTGTACCGGTTCAGCGATTTTTTCCAGTGGCGGATTTTCAACGGCCAGCCGCGGGACTGGCTCTTAAAATTCAGGGACCGACTGAACAACCGACTGCTCGGCCGGCCGAATGAAGAAGGCCCGGCCGACGACGAGTTCTCCGACGACCTGATGGTCCTGCTGCTCAAGGCCAAAAAACGATACAGCACCGTGAACTTGCGCCCGGACAACCCCCAGCGCCAAGCCCTGGAACGAACCCTTAAACTCCTGGTCGACCATGGGCAAAAAACCCTCATTTTCTATGCCAAGGAAAACCCGGACCTGATTTTTCAGATTGTTGAAGAAGATAAGTATCGGCGGCTGTTCGCCCAATTGGCCGGCCTGATCAACCGATCCGTCAATCCCCGTCAAAACATGGTCTTCCTGCCGCCGGTGGAGGAACTTGAATCCGAATACTTTCTCGATCAGGTCCATGTCGATTACCAGGGTTACCGTATTTTGGTCGAAAGCATGGGGCCTCTCCTGGACAAGCTTCTCGCCCAAGCCTGCCCCCTCGAAAGACGTTCGGAGAAAGGCTTTTGTCTGGAATAGGGCGGCCGGAAGCTCGCTCTATTTGCGGTCTAAAACACGGGATGAAACCGACAGGCTATAAAAAATAAAGAGCAAATTATGAAAGACAAATCATCTGATTCCAAAAAAAACAACTTGCTGACCATTTTGGTCCTCATCCTGATCATAATCCTGGCCGGGAGCGGGTTCTTCGCTTACCGCTCGGCCGTGGACCGGCAAAAGCAGATATGGAACAAGGTCGGTCAGATCAACGTTCAGGTCGGTCAAATCAATACTGAGGTCGGCCGGATTAAATCGAACCTCGACCAGCTCCAGGCCCAGACTTCGAACCTGGAAAGTAAAGTGGACCAGATCCAGGCGGAGATGATCAAGCGCTTCGAGGCCTTGGAAAAGGTCGCGGAGGCCCCGCCGGTTGAGCCCAGGAAGATCGGAACCCTGGCTGATATTCTGCCCGAAGCCCCGGTCCTGACCACGGCCCTGACCAGGGACGGTTATAATTACACGGCTTATTTTCGGAACATCCTTTTCGATATGGAGGGTTTGGGCTGGGTCAAGGCCGCCGAGGGCCGTTTCCGGTTTTCCCTGGAAGATAAAGGCCCGCCGGCCTTTAGGATCAGGGTTCTGGGCCGGTGGAGCGGGCCGTATCTGGAAGTGAAACACGAACCAATCCGGCCGGCTGAACCTCGGCCTGGCCCCTTGGACGGGATCGGCGACTTTGACGCCAATTCAGGCGAATACTACCAGGACGGGAAATTCTACTCGGGCCACATCCGCCTGACCGCCCTGTCCGGCGGCGGCTTCATCGGCCTGGTCGATCTGACCCTGCACGGGGCCAGGGAAGAAGGTTTGTTCCAGGCAGTCAGAGAGTTTGCCTTCTTTATGGAACCGATTGACCATTTAGACGAGCAAAAAACGTTTCACCCCGAAACCGAGGCCTGGAAAAAGTACCTCGCCTTCCTGGAAGAACTGGCCAAGCCGCGCTACCGGGTCGTCACTTACGGCGAGGCCGTGGAAAACGACCAAGTCAAAGATTCGATAATCAAAGATCGCAGCCGGGTGACCATTTTTTTAAGACACGACATGGACCTGACCATGTACGGAGCCATGGCCATGGCCGCCCAGGAGCACCGGCTGGGTCTCAAGGGCACTTATTTTATCAACATGGCTTCGGGCATCTATGCGGTTATGGCCGAAGGCGGCCACTACCGCCACAACCCTGCGGCTATCGAAAACCTGCTGTTTATCCAAGGTTTAGGCCATGAAATCGGGTACCACACCGACGCCCTCATGCAGACCTTGTTCTACGACGTCCCGTTGCGGGGTTGGCTGTTTTCCGAACTAGACCGGTTAAGACGTCATGGCCTGCGTATTCAAATCGAAGCAGAAAATGGTTCACCTTTGGTTTGGTCAGTCGATTCGGCTAATCGATACAGTTATTCCGACTTTAGGAAAGGCGGCCCATTTTATCCTGTCCCGCCTGGACGAATGAATAACGGATTTGATGGGGTGGTCCGGTATTACCGACATGGAATATATAGGGAGTATCACCTCCCGGATATGTCCCGCAAGGATCTAGGCATCAAGGCCAGTTCTTATTGGGTTTATTTCCAGGGAAAACCTATTGCCGAATATTCCGATTGCGATGACTTGTTTACTCAGGACCCGGTTGCTGCATTGAAGAAAATGAAGCCCGGTTCGGTCGCTGAGGTCATGGTCCATCCCTCGACCTGGACCACTTCGGACCCCGAATTCGATTTCGTCATCGACCCGGACCTGACCTAGCCTGTGAACGGGTGAACGGAGAATAAAGAAATGCCGAACAGCGAACCAACCCGGCCTTCGCGCGGCAAAAGAATCCTGCTCGCCGCCGTTTTGCTGGTTTTCTGCTTGGCCGGAGCTGCCGCCGCCGGCCTGAGCATTTACCAAGCCGCCAGGGTCAGGTATCATCGAATTTGGGACAAAATCGGCCAAATCGACGTCCAGGTCGGCCAGGTGCAAAACGAAATCAAGGCAGTTAAAACCAGCCTGGACCGGTTCAAGGAAGAAACGTCGAAAATCGAAAAGCAGCTTTCCGAAATGGAGGACAAGATTAACAGGAGACCGGAACCCGCCCCGACGGTTTCCCAACCTCCTGCCCCGGAACCCGCCGCTCCTCCCATAACCTATCGTGAAATCCGGACGTTAGACGAAATCCGGCCCGAAGCCCCGATCCTGACCGCGGCCCTGACCAAGGACGGGACCGGGTACACGGCCTATGGCCGCAACCTGCTCTTGAAGGTCCCCGGCCTGGATTGGGTCAAAATCGCCGAAGCCCGTTTCCGCTTTTATCTGGAAAAGCCGGGGCCGCCAGCCTTTCACTTGAGAATCCTCGGCCGGCCCAACGGAGACTATCTGGAAGTGGACGGCGGGGTCCGGCTGAAACTCTCTGAAGAAACCGTCGGTCCCCTGGACGGTTTCGGCGACTTCGACGGCAGCCTGGGCGAATACTATGAGGCCGGCCGGTTCTATCAAGGCTCAGTCCGGCTGACGGCCTTGACTGGCGGCGGTTATCTAGGCCGGGTCGACTTGACCGTTCACGGGGCGGATCAGACCGGGCTGTTCACCATCCCGGCCGGTTTCGATGTCCTCCTCGAACCCATCGAGAACCTTCAAGGGATCAAGCTCTTTCACCGGGCAACCCCGGCCTGGAAAAAGTACCTCTCCTTCCTGGAAGAACTGACCAAACCGCGCTACCAAACTCACACCTTTAGGGAAGCCCTCGAACTCAAAAATCCCAGCCCGGACAAGGTCCACGTCTTTCTGCGGCACGATATGGACTTGACCATGTACGGAGCCATGGCCTTGGCCGCCGAGGAGCACCGCCTAGGCCTCAAGGGGACCTATTTCATCAACATGGCCTCGGGCATCTACGCGGTCATGGCCGAAGGCGGCCATTACCGGCCCAATCCGGCCGCCATCGAGAACCTGCTGCTTATCCAAGGCCTGGGCCATGAAGTCGGGTACCACACCGACGTGCTCATGCAGACCCTGTTCTTCGACGTCCCGTTGCGGGGCTGGCTGTTGTCGGAACTGGAGCGCCTCAGGCGCTACGGCTTAGATATCGTCACAGAAGCGGAAAACGGTTCGCCTCTCTGCGACCGGTCCGGAACCATGAACAGGTATGCTTATAACGAATTTAGGCGCGGCGGCCGAATATTTCAAATGTATCGGCAAGAAAATCCGTCCGGCCCAATGTACGGCTTCCCGGATAACGGGTTGGATGGAGTGGTCCGGTACGAACGAGACGGTCAGCCCAGGACTTATACCGTCACCCCCTTAGCCCGGCCGGACGTGGGTCTTGGGGTCAGCGCCTATCGTTTGCCCGAGTTTTACGGGTTCCAGCGTTTCCTTTACAAGTCCGACCTGGACCAGGATTTCATGGACGATCCGGTCCAGGTTTTACGCCACACCAAGCTCGGGACCATTCTCGAAGTGATGGTCCACCCTTCGACTTACACCACCCTGGACCCGGCCTTCGATCTGATCGTCGACCCGGAATTCCAGGTTTACCGTAAAAACCAGTAATCGATTCTTCCTAAAGGCCGGACCATGAACAGCCGACAGCGATTCCTGGAAACCATGCGTTACGGTTCGCCTGATCGCGTGCCCTTGTTCGACGAAGGTCTCCGCGAAGGAGTCCTAAAGACTTGGCGGCGACCAGGCCTGATTCGGCCCCGGGACCTCGAGCGTATGTTCCGCTTCGACCGACGGGAAGAAATCGAACCGGACCTGGAATCCCGGCCGAAAGCGAAAAAACAGCTCCGAGCCCTGGAGAAATTGCAAAAGAGCCTCGATCCGGAAGACCCTGGCCGCTTGCCCAAGGACTGGTCTAAACGTGTCCGGGCCTGGAAAAACCGCGACCATATCCTCATTCTTTGGATCCACCGCGGCTTTTTTCTCTCCCTGGGCGTGGGAGATTGGACCAGCTTTACCGAAGCCATTAACCTGTTGAACGATGAGCCCCATTTTGTGCGGGAAGCCATGGCCGTTCACGGCCGGTTTGCGGCCGGCCTGGCCGAAAAGATATTGAAGGACGTCCAAGTCGACGCGGCCCTTTTCGTCGAGCCCATCGCCGGAAACGACGGCCCCTTGATCTCCCCTAAAATGTACGAAGAATTTGTTCTGAAAAGTTATGAACCGGCTCTTGAAGTTTTCAAACAGTACGGGGTCGAGACTATTATCTTCCTGACCTTCGCCAACTCCCGCCGACTGCTGCCCAGCATAGTCAAATGGGGTTTCAATTGTCTGTGGGCCTGCGAAGTCAACCCGGAAGCCATGGATTATCAGAACATTCGCCGGGAGTTCGGCCGGGACCTGCGCCTGATCGGGGGCATCGACCTGGATGCCTTGAGATCGGACCAGGAGGCCGTCCGCCGGGAATTGGAAGAAAAAGTCCCGCCTTTGCTGGCCCAAGGCGGCTATATCCCCCTGGCCGACGGACGGGTCCGTGAAGACACGCCTTTTGAAAATTACTTCTTTTACCGGCGGCTCCTGGAAAAAATGGTCGGCGGCGAAGATTTAAGACCGGAAAGGTCGGTCTGAAAATATTTACCAAAGGCGGATCAGCCGCCGGCCGTCCCGAAGTTCCCCCCGAATTTTTTCCATGTGCCGCAGGGCTGCTATTTCCCTTTCCAAGTCCGCCGGCTTGAGTTGGAGGCGCTCGGCTAAATCCTTGGGCTCGATCCCGCCGGTCTCCTTCAGGATGTCCAGTATCCTGGCCTGGACCTCGTTGACCTGCTCTCCAGCCCCGCCGCCGGATTGTTCCAGCCTCTTGGCGCTGTGGACGGCCCAGGGGTCGCAGGCCCGGGCCGGGGACAGGGCGTCCATATAGCAGTCCTCGCACAAAATCCGCCCGTAGTGTTCCCGTTCTTCCCCTGGCTCTATTGTTCCGCCGCATCGTTCGCAAATCATGCTTATAATTTAACCCCCGTTTTATAAAAATCAACCCCGTCATTTCCGGTAATCACGGGTTTGTCTTCAGGATTTTTTCGATCCCCTCGGCCAGTCCTTCAGCCGCAAAGCGGTGGCCGGCCGGCGACCAGTGACCGAGCTTCCAGGTATGGACCCAGTGGTCGTTGGTCTTGGCGCTCTTTTCCTGAAAGACCCTGGTGGCGTCGATGTAATAGGCCCCGGCTTCTTTGGCTGCCCCCTGAAAAAAGGCGTGGACCCGGCTGGTGTCGTACTTGACTCCGTTCTGAGTGAAAGTCCGGGGCTGAATGAAGTCGGTCAGGGAAATGGCCACCCGGCAACCGGTCTTTTGACCTTCCTTGACAAAGAGCTTCAATATTTCCACCAGCAGTTTCCTGGTTTCCTGGAAAAAGGCCGGGGCCTTGGAGTGGTCGACCCGATAAAAGTCGTTGACCCAGTCCACCCCGCCGTAGTTGGCATAATAGCTCTGGTCCTTGAATTCGGGCAGATCAGCGGCGTACAAGCGCCAGTCCGGATCATAGGGGATATGAATCAGCTTCTTTTGTTTTTTATCCCACTGGAAAAAATCTTTTTTAGGATGCTCTGGATGGAATTTCCAGTCATAGGCCTCGTATTCCAGATGGAGGCTCCTAAGCTGGGAAGGCCGCAGGATGTTGATGATAAGCAGGTCCGGTTTGAATTTCAGCCCGTAATTCTTGAAGACCGGCCAGCCGCCCTGCAGACCGTGCCAAGTGTTCGAAGCGGAAATGACCTCGATCGGTTTGGATGACCTAAAGCGAAACATTTCCTCGATCTGGATGTTGATCCGGTCCTGGCTGGAGACCTGGAGGCCGTCGGTGTAGCAGGCCCCGATCAAAACGACCCGTTTGAGTCCGTCCGGATTGTCGAACCTTCGACTCCGGTCCACGTACCCGAAAGAGTTGGAGCTGAATTCGGTGAAGAACTCCTGGTCCTTTTCATCATAACCCTGGACGGTTAAAAAGTAGGAATTTTCCTGGTACACCACTCCCCGGTCTTCCGTCCACAGGTAATCATAGTTGTTTTCCCGGCCGGCGAATTTGGCCGGCTTTTCGTTTTTTAAAATAAACTTGACCGCAGGAACATAGGAACCCACTTCCAGACACCGGCCCATAGTTGGCAGATGCCATAGGCCTTTATACCTGGCGATCAAATCAAGGCGGCTGACTTCCGACGGTATCTCAAAGCTGAATTTCCCCCGGTCGTCCGTTTTGACTGTGTATCTTTTTTGAGGCGTGTCGATAAATATTTCCAGATCGGCCGCCGCTGGTTCGACCGATCCGTTCAGCACCCGGCGGCCGGGTCCGGGACGCAAAAAAGTCAGGCGGTCCAGAAAAAGGCTCCGCCCTTCGGCGCTCCCGGTCATCCCGAATTCCACTCCATACACCCGTCCTTCAGGGACCTGATAAAATTTGAGATTGGCCCAAGGCCCCCAGCGTTCGGCCTTTTCCAAAGGCGAAGGATATTCGGCGAACTTCAGTTCACTGAAAGGTATGACCACCTTGTGCCATTTGGTGTCATCAGCGGCCGGAAAAGACGGCGACTCGCCTTCCTTCACCACGGCCTTGTCGGTCAAGGTCTTATAGATCGAAAAAAAAACCCGGGCCCCGGGGTCGGTTTTGCGATAGAGGAAAGAGACGCCCTCAAGCTGCTTCAGGTCCAGGTCCCGCGGCAGATAAAGCACCGAACCTGCGTTTTCCCGCAAAAGTATTTCACCGTAGCGGCGGCCGCTGATCCCTTTTTCTCGGCCTTGGGCATCGTAGCGGAAAAAATATTCGGAGTTTATTTTCCGGACTCTTTCCGGAGTGAACGGCGGATAAGCGTTGGCCAGATAAGCCGGGTGGTCATACAGGTCCATCTCGTCGAAGATGATTTGTTCGGCATAGTCTTTGGGGGCCGGAGTGGATTCGGCGGAAGCCGCGGGTTTCTTTTCCGGCGGCCCGGACGATGATTGATCAGGGGCCGGAGCGCCGCCCTTCCCCGAAGCTTTTAAATCGATAGACCCAAGGTCCAGCTTGTCTTCGGTCACCCCCAGGTTCCCGCCGGACTTTTTCAAGCTCAGCCAGCCGTGCTTGACCAGGGAGCCGAAATCCTTCTGCCCGTATTCGTCCCGGCTGAGCACGCTGATGAAAGCCACCCTGGCTTGGTCGAATCTTTGAAACTTCTTTTCAGAAAGAGCCGCGGCTGAATAATGTTGGGCCGTTTCGATCAGGACCGCCTTGATTTGGTCCGCGGCAAGACCGGACAAGCGGTCATAGTAAGGAAAAAGGTCGATCATGATATACAGGCCGCCGCCCCGGGGGCCGACCACCATGTCGGTGGGTCCTATTTCCAGCCGGTCGGCCTGGGCCGAGCCGGACGCCCATAAAAAAGAAAAGACCATGAAAAAAATCAAGCCCGCCCATACCGGACCAGACATCCTTGTTTTGCAGGTTTGAAAAAAATTTGGCATAGTAACTCCTGACCACCTCGATGTTAGCCTGCGGCCCGGCCTTTGCCCCGGTTGAGAAAAGCCAGGGCCGTGAGGACCAAAAGCGTATCCGGTGTTTTACCCTGGAGCGGCAAGCTCGTCAATGGTCTGCCCGGATTTTTAACGGACTTCGGCCCGGATCGGCGGCCGGGCCAAAAGGCGGATCATGGAATAAAAACGGACTTTTTACTGAAAAGGGGCTTACTAATGAACCATTCAGCAGCCAGTCGATTTATCTCGGTCAACGGCCTGAAGCTCCATTATCTCGAATCCGGCCGAAAGACCGGCCGGCCCATGATACTCCTCCACGGCACCGGCGACCACGCCCACGTCTGGGATTTTTTCGCCCCGGTCTTTGCAAATTATTTCAGGATATTGTCCCTGGACCAACGGGGCCACGGCCAAAGCGCCCGGCCCCGGCCGCCGGCCTATACCTGTGAAGATTACGTCGCCGATCTGGCCGCTTTTGTCGAAACGCTGGGCCTGGATAAATTCGTGCTGGTCGGCCATTCCATGGGGGCCCTGCACGCCGTGGCCTATACTTCCAACCATCCCGATCTGGTGGCCGCTTTGATCCACGCCGATATCGAAGTCTATCCTCCGTCCTGGAACCGGCAATACCTGCATGGGCTGTACGAAACGTTGCCGGAAAGTTTTGCTTCCCTGGACGATTACGCCCGATACACCTCAAAAAACAGCCCGTACGCCCGGCTGGAGGTCCACGCTTATCTGGCCCCCTTCGGGGTCGACCAGAGCCGGGACGGCCGGTACTATCATAAGTACGACCGGGAACTTCTAAAGCATTTCGTCCAATACGACCTGCGGGAAAATTTAAAAGACATTAAGTGTCCCACTTTGATCATCCGGGGCGCGGAAAGCCGGGTCATGCGCCGGGAACCGGCCGAAGAGATGAACCGCGTGTTGCCGCAAAGCAGGTTCGTGGAGATTCCCCGGGCCACTCACCCGGTCCACACCGACCAACCCGAAGCCTTCAACCAGGCGGTCATGGATTTTTTAAAGGAGTGGGGACTGATTGCGATAAAGGGGTAGGAAGAGCCGGTTGCGACCCCGGTTCCTCCTCCCTCCGAACCGTGCGTGCGTGTCTCCCGCACCCGGCTCTCCGGTCGGTGGTTCACCGCCGGGCGGATTGACAGGCCGCCCTATGGGCTGCGGCCGGAGCGGGAATCCGGACCGCCAATAATCAATAGATTGTCTCTGTCTCCTCTAACGCGGGCAGGAGTTGAGCTTTAAGGCGTTTCGTTGGGCCGGAGGCCGTTGAAGCATTTAAGGCAGAGGTCTTCTTTTGGCAGGCCCAGGGCCTGGACAAAGGCTTCGAGGCTGTTGTATTTGACCGAATCGGCCCCGATCTGCTCGGCCACCCATTTCTCCAAAGCCCGCAGTTGCTCTATGGTGGTGAGGCCCCCCCGGCCGAAGTATTTACGGGCCATGAGTTCTTCACGGCTCCGGGTCGAGATGCCGAAATCGCAAGGGTACATCAGGGGCGGACAAGCGATGCGGACGTGGACTTCCTTGGCTCCGGCCTTTTTCAGGTCCCGAACCTTATAAAGTATTTGGGTGCCGCGGACAATGGAGTCGTCGCACAGGACGATGCGCCGGTTTTTGATGGCGTGCTGAAGGACGGAGAGCTTGCGCTTGGCCATCTTTTCGCGCGCGATCTGGTTGGACAGGGTGTAGCTGCGGTCGGCGTAACGGTTGTAAAGAAAGACGTCCTGGTAAGGTATATGCGACCTCATATGATAGCCGATGGCGTGGCCGATGCCGGACATGGGCACCGGCGAGACCAGGTCGGCTTCCAGCCCGCCTTCCTCATGGTCCCGCCCGGCCAGACCGGTCCCCAGGTTGTTGCGGGCCGCCTGGACATAAACCCCTTCCATAATCGAATCGATGCTGGCCGTATAGGCCCACTCGAAGGCGCAGTAAGCCCGCCGGGGGGAAGGCATTTGGGCCAGGGTGGTGAAGCCCTGGTCGTTGATCAAGACGATCTCGCCGGGCCGGACGTCCCTGACCAGGTCCAGGTCCAGGTTCTGCAAGGCCCGGGATTCTGAACTGACCGCCCAGACCCCGTCGCCCCGGCCCAGGATCAAGGGACGAAAACCGTACACGTCCCGGGCCGCATAGAGGCCCTCAGCGGTCAGAACCACCAAAGAATAAGCTCCTTCGATCTTGGCGGCCAGCTCGGTCAAGCCGGCGACCAAGTCTCCGGCTTCGAGGATTATCTTGGCGATGATCTCGATATCGTACCTTTGGGCGAAGGCCTGCCCCCTGGACATCATCTCCCGGAGCAGTTCTTCGGAGTTGATGATGTTGCCGCTGAAGGCCGCGGCGATGCCGCCCAGGCTGGACTCCCATTTGACCGGCTGCCGCTCATTGAGGCTGACGTGGCCGATGCCCCAGGTCCCGGTCAGGTAGGCCAGGTCCTGGTCGGAAAAGGCGCTGACCTTGCCGTAGTGGGTGACCAGCCGAATATGGCCGTCGAAAGTGGCCAGGCCGCAGTATTCCTGGCCCCGGTGCTGGAGGAAATCGAGGCCCTGGAGAATCTGGGCGGCGCACGGCGTTGGCTGATACAGACCGAAGAGGCCGCAGTTGTCCTGGATGGATTTTTCAAACTCGGTCATAAAGACCTCGACCAAGACCGCTGGGGATCGGTCTATCTGATGTCCGCATGATAGCTCTGCAATGACTTGACGTTGCCGTGTCCCTGGCGGTAGGCCGCAATGCCTCGGGCCGCGGCCAGGGCCCCGGCCAGGGTGGTGATATAGGGGATTTTGTACTGAATGGCGGCTTTGCGGATGTAAGAATCGTCGTGTTTGCTCAGCTTGCCGCTGGGCGTGTTGATGATCAAATTGATCTCGTTGTTCTTGATGCCGTCCAAAATATTGGGGCGGCCTTCGTGGAGCTTGAGGATGGATTCGGAAGGTATGCCCTGTTCTTTGAAAAAAGCATGGGTGCCGTTGGTGGCCTTGATTTTAAAACCGAGCTGATGGAATTGACGGCCGGCTTCGAGCACGGCCGGCCGGTCTTTTTCCGAGACGGTGATCAGGACCGTGCCTTCGGCCGGCAGTTCCTGCTTGGCCGCTTCCTCAGCCTTATAGAAGGCCAGGCCGAAGGAGTCGGCCATACCCAGGACTTCGCCGGTCGACCGCATTTCCGGGCCCAGGATCGGGTCGACTTCAGGGAACATGTCGAAGGGAAAGACCGCTTCTTTGACGCCGAAATGGGGAAAGACCTTGGGTTTAAGGTTCAGGTCGGCCAATTTTTTGCCCAGCATGAGCTGGGTGGCCAGGCGGGCCATGGGCACGTTGCAGACCTTGGAGACCAGGGGCACGGTCCGGGAGGCCCTGGGGTTGGCTTCCAGCACATAGACCGTATCATCGGCGATGGCGTACTGGATGTTCATCAGGCCGACCACATGGAGTTCAATGGCGATCCTGCGGGTGTAGTCGTAAATGGTCTCGAGATGCTTGTGCGGAATGCTGATCGGCGGGATGACGCAGGCCGAGTCGCCGGAGTGGACGCCGGCCAGTTCGATATGTTCCATAACCGCCGGGACAAAGGCGTCGGTCCCGTCGGCCACGGCGTCCGCTTCGGCCTCGATGGCGTTTTCCAGGAATTTGTCGATCAGGATCGGCCGCTCCGGGCTGACTTCGACGGCCGCGGCCACGTACCGCCGGAGCATGTCTTCGTCATGAACCACTTCCATGGCCCGGCCGCCCAGGACGTAAGAGGGCCGGACCATGAGCGGGTAGCCGATCCTTTGAGCCGCGGCCAGGGCCTGGTCCAAGTTGGCGGCCATGTCCGATTCGGGCTGAGGGATGCCCAGTTTGCGCATCATCTGCCGGAAGCGGTCGCGGTCTTCGGCCAGGTCGATCACGTCGGGAGAAGTGCCGATAATCTTGACGCCGGCCGCGGCCAGTTCGTTGGCGATGTTCAAAGGGGTCTGTCCGCCGAACTGGACGATGACCCCTTCGGGTTTTTCCTTTTCATAGATGCTCAGGACGTCTTCGACGGTCAGGGGTTCGAAGTAGAGTTTGTCCGAGGTGTCGTAATCGGTGGACACGGTTTCCGGGTTGCAGTTGACCATGATCGATTCAAATCCTTCGTCCCGGAGGGCGAAAGCGGCATGAACGCAGCAGTAATCGAACTCGATGCCTTGGCCGATCCGGTTGGGTCCGCCGCCCAGGACCATGATCTTCCGGCGGCTGCTGGTTTTGACCTGGTCCGGGGCGTTGTAGGTCGAATAGTAATAAGCCGCGTTCTCCACGCCGCTGACCGGGACCGCGGCCCAGGCCTGGACCAGGTTGACGGCCGTCCGGCCGTCCCGGATGGTTTTTTCCGGGACTTGGAGGAGCTGGGCCAGGTATTTGTCGGAAAAGCCGTCTTTCTTGGCCTGGGCCAGCAAGGCCTCGGGCAGGTCCCGGCCCCGGAAGCTGAGAATTTCCTCTTCCAGGTCGACCAATTCCTTCATCTGCCGAATGAACCAGGGCTTGATATGGGTCTTTTCATAAAGAAAATTGACGTCGGCCCCTTTCCGCAGGGCCTCGTACATGATGAACTGGCGCTCGCTGCTGGGTTCGGCCAAGCGGTCCAGGAGGTCCGGCAGGGGCAATTGGTTAAAATTTTTGGCGAAACCCAGACCGAACCGGTTGATTTCCAGGGAGCGGACGGCCTTCTGGAGGGCTTCTTTATAGGTTTGGCCGATGCTCATGACTTCGCCCACGGCCCGCATCTGGGTGCCCAGCCGATCCTGAACCCCTTCGAATTTTTCAAAAGCCCACCGGGCGAACTTGACCACCACGTAGTCGCCCCAGGGGGTGTATTTGTCCAGGGTCCCTTCCCGCCAGTAGGGTATTTCATCCAAGGTCAGACCGCCGGCCAGCAGGGCCGAGATCAGGGCGATGGGGAAGCCGGTGGCTTTAGAGGCCAGGGCCGAAGACCTCGAAGTCCGGGGGTTGATCTCGATGACCACCACCCGGCCGGTCTTGGGATCGTGAGCGAACTGAATATTGGTCCCGCCGATGACCTTGATGGCCTCGACGATGTCGTAGGAGTGCTTTTGCAGGCGTTTTTGCAGCTCGGGGTCGATGGTAAGCATGGGGGCGGTGCAGAAGGAGTCGCCGGTGTGGATGCCCATGGCGTCCACGTTTTCGATGAAGCAGACGGTGATCATCTGGTTCTTGGCGTCGCGGACCACCTCGAGTTCCAATTCCTCCCAGCCCAGGACCGATTCCTCCACCAGAACCTGATGGACCAGGCTGGCCGAAAGACCGCGGGCGGCCACCGTTCTTAATTCTTCGACATTGTAGACCAGACCGCCGCCGGTGCCGCCCAGGGTATAGGCCGGCCGGATGACCACGGGGTACCCAAGCTCCTCGGCGATACGTTCAGCTTCGTCCACGCTGAAGGCCGGTTTGCTCTTGGGCATTTCGATGCCGAGACGGTTCATGGTCTCTTTGAAGGCGATCCGGTCTTCGCCCCGCTCGATGGCGTCCACTTCCACCCCGATGATTTTGACTCCGTATTGGTCCAACACGCCGGACCGGGCCAGTTCCGAGGAAAGATTCAGGCCGGACTGGCCGCCCAGGTTAGGCAGAAGGGCGTCAGGCCGTTCCTTTTTGATGATCTCGGTCATGGTCCGCAGGTTCAAGGGCTCGATATAGGTGATGTCGGCCAGACCGGGATCGGTCATGATCGTGGCCGGGTTGGAATTGACCAGCACGATTTCGTAACCGAGTTTACGCAGGGCCTTGCAGGCCTGGGTGCCGGAATAATCGAATTCGCAGGCCTGGCCGATGACAATCGGACCGGAGCCGATGATCATGACTTTTTTAATATCCTGTCGTTTGGGCATATGCTCTCCATTAAGAAAAACTAAGAAAGCGGCATCAAGAGTTAAGTTTTACTTGCAGCAAATTTGGGAAATATAGGAAGCGGTGTTGGTTGTCAAGGTGAAATGAAGGACGGCTCCGGCCGTTCTACAAGCAAAAGACTGGCGGGGAAGCGCCGGGAATGGTATGAGTTGTAAGCAGTATGAAGGAGGCTTTTGATATGCCCGGACCGCCGGACCAAGAAAAAAATACGGACCGCACCCAGGAAGAGATTGGAGAGAAGCGCCAGAGAATCCTGGTCTTCCAGCAAGACGGGAGCGGAGAGAAAAAGATCAAGGGCATCAGGGAGTTCGGGGAAGGCAAGTTCGATCTGGAAGTCATCTCCATCGACGGCCCTCTGCCCCCGGTCATCGACGACACCCGGGAATATTGGCCTAAAAAGATCGAGGCCGATTTGGTCCTGGATTTCCTGAAACATCCGGACCTGTCCCACGATTTGGCTTTGATGTGCCGGGAAAGAAAGATACCGGTGGTGGCTTCCGGCAAAAAACTCAGGGTCAAATGGGCTATAACTCCCCCGACCTGATGCGGTCTGGCCCGGCAGGTCGGCCTGGGCGATTATGGCGACAGATTTGGTTCGCCCGAATTGGAAGTCGAGGTGGAAGACGGAAAAATCGCCGGGGTCAAGGTCCTGCGGGGTGCGCCTTGCGGGGCGACCTGGCCGGCGGTGGAGCGTCTGATCGGGCGGCCGGTGGAAGAAGCCGCGGTCCGTTTGGGACTGGAAACCCAGTATTTTTGCGTTGCGGATCCTTCGGGCTGGGACCCTCTTTTCGGCAAGAGCCCGGTCCATTTCGCCGGCCGCGTCCACCATGCGGCCTTGGAAAAGGCCCTGCTTTCCAAAATCAAGGATAACAGGGATAAAGATTAGCCGGGGCCGGGCGGCGTAAAATCAACCGCATCCGTCGAGACCGGCCGGACTACATGGCTTCCAGGGTTCGGATGCCCAGCAGGCCCAAGCCGGCGGTCAGAACGATCCGGACGGCTTCAATCAATCCCAGCCGGGCTCGAGTCAACCGGGCGTCTTCCGGGTTGATAACTTTGTGCCGGTGGTAAAAATGATTGAACAGGGTGGCCAGTTCATAAAGATATTTGGCGATTTCATGAGGCTCCCGCTGTTCGCCGGCCCGGCGGACCGCTTGCGGAAATAAACGCAGCTTCAGGATCAGGCTCCATTCTTCATCGGAAATGAGCCGGGCGCAATCCTCGGCCCGGGCCTCCCACCGGTCAGGCAAGGAAAAGCCGTTTTCCCGGGCCTTGCGGAAGATGCCGGCCATGCGGGCGTAGGTGTATTGCAGATAGGGGCCGGTATTGCCTTCGAACTGCAACACCTTATCCCAGTCAAAGGTGATGTCGCTCAGCCTTTTGGCGGCCACGTTGGCGTAAATCAGGGCGGCCTGGCCCACGGCCTCGCTGACCACTTCCAGCTCCTGGGGGCTGAGGCTGGGCAGGCGTTCCGGAGAGACTTCTTCGTTGTGTTTGCGCAAGGCCTTGGCCCGGTCACGGGCTTCGTCGAGGACGTCGTCCAGCCAGACCGCCTGGCCTTTGCGGGTGGACATGCCCTTGACGTAGCCGAAAGAGACGTTTTCGCAGCGCTCCGGCCAGTCGACGCCCCAGCCTTCAGCCGCGGCCAGTTTTTTGAGGGCGGCGAAAACCTGGGCGAAATGGTCTTCCTGCCGGGCCACCACATAAATATTGGCGGCGAAACGATGTTTTTCCCAGCGGTCGATGGCCTCGGCGCAGTCCCGAGCCGCATAGGTGGTGGCTCCGTCGGATTTGCGCAGCATGCAGGGGGCGATCTCCCGGCCGATGACGTCAGCCACGTCGACCACGATGGCTCCTTCTGAGGCCCGGGCCACGCCGGCTTTCAAAAACCGCTCGACCACCGGGGCCACCCGGGTGTTGACGGCCGCTTCTCCTTCATAGGAATCGAAGGCTATGCCCAGCCGGTCGTAGGTCCTTTTAAAGGCGGCCAAAGACAGTTCCCGAAACCGGCTCCACAGAGCCACGATTTCCGGATCGCCTTCTTCCAAGCGCCGGAAATACTCCCGGGCCGCTTCCCTCACCCTCGAATCGTCCTCGGCCTCCTTATTGGCCTTTATATAAAGCTCGACCAAATAATCGATGGTGCGCTCCCGCAGAAGCGCCTCCTCACCGTATGTCCGCCAAGCGTAAATGATGAAACCGAACTGGGTGCCCCAGTCGCCCAGGTAGTTTTTCCGCCAGACTTTATAGCCTAAAAATTCAAATATGGCCGCAAGCTCCATCCCGAGATAAGTCGAACGCAGATGGCCGAAATGAAAAGGCTTGGCGATGTTGGGGTGGGAGTAATCCAGGACGATCAGCCCGCCCCGGCCCAGGTCCTGGCGGCCGTAGTCCCGGCTTTGGGTGAAGACTTCATCCAGGACCAGCCGGACGGCTTCCGGACGGTTTAGAAAAAGGTTCAAATAAGGCCCCTGGGCTTCGAGGCGGCTGAGCAAAGAGTCGGGCTCGATCTGTCCGGCCAGGCGCTGAGCCACGGCCGCCGGGGAGGTCTTCAAAATCTTGGCGTAAGGAAAACAGGGAAAGGCCAGATCGCCCATCCCCGGACGAGGGGGCAGGGAAAACGACCTGGCCACCAGTTCGCGTTCGGAATCGGGCAGGTTCAAGGCTGCGGCCAGACGGCCGGCCAGGTGTTCATTAATCCGCACCATCAGATACCTCGCAGGAAATCTTCACGTCCAAACAGGACGGGTTTATGCAAGACGCGTCCGTTTGAACTCCGGTTGAGGCTTAGCCGACCTCCAGGGCCTCTTGGCAGCGCCGGCACAAGCCGGGATGATCCGCCCGGCCGCCCACGCTGGGGTCATGAATCCAACACCTTTCGCATTTGAGCGTCTGGGAGGCCCGGATGGTCACGGCCAGACCGGGCAGAGGAGCGGCAGAGGCTTCAGGAGGAGGCGGGCCGTTTTCGAGAGCCGCCCGGCTGACGATGAAAATCTCCCGCAGGTCTTGTTCATAAAGCCGGAGAAATTCATAAAGATCGCCGGCGGCATGGAGCAGGACTTCAGCATCAAGGGGATGACCGATGATCTTATTCTTTCTGGCTTCTTCCAAGGCCTTGGTCACGGCGGAGCGGACCTCGAGCAGTCGATCCCAGCGTCCGGCCAGGTCCTCGTCGAGCAAGGCCTCATCCACCTGGGGCAAGTCGGCCAGATGAACGCTTTCGGTCTTGCCGGGGAAGTCGGGTAGATGGTCCCAGACTTCTTCCGCCGTGAAAGACAAGATCGGGGCCATCAATCGGACCAAGGTTTCCAGCACTTTGAACATGGCCGTCTGGGCCGACCGCCGGCCTAAAGATTCGGCCCGGGAAGTATAAAGCCGGTCCTTGAGCACGTCGTGGTAGAAGGCCGAAAGGTCGACCGTACAGAAGTTGTTCAGGGCATGATAGATGGAATAAAATTCGTATTCCTCGTAAGCCCGGCGGACCCGGGCCGTCACTCCCTGGAGGCGATGGAGGATCAGGCGGTCGATTTCCGGGCCGTCTTTCGGATCGACGGCGTCGCGGGCCGGATCGAAATCGCTGATGTTGCCCAGGATGAACCGGCAGGCGTTGCGAATGTTGAAATAGGCCTTGGCCAGCATGTCCAGAATCTGTCCGGAAATGCGGATATCGTCCTGGTAGTTTTCCGAAGCCACCCAGAGCCGGATGATGTCGGCCCCGTATTGCCTGATCAGGTCTTCCGGCGCGACCACGTTGCCGCGGGACTTGGACATTTTATACCCGCCGCCGTCGACCACGTAGCCGTGGGTCAGGACCGAGCGGTAGGGGGCCCGGTTCCTGGTGCCGACCGAGGCTAAAAGCGAGGAATGGAACCAGCCGCGGTGCTGGTCGCTGCCTTCCAGATACATGTCGGCTATGTCGGGCAGATAGTCCCTAGCTTCCAGGGTCCCGACGAAGCTGACCCCGGAATCGAACCAGACATCTAAGATGTCGGTTTCCTTGGTGAATTCTGTTCCGCCGCATTCCGGGCAGACCGTGCCCGGCGGCATCAGTTCTTGCACCGGCCGCTCGAACCAGGCATCCACGCCCTCCTTGGCGAAAATATCGAACAAATGGTCGGCTATGGCCTGGTTGTAAACCCATTGCCCGCAGCCCCGGCAGTAAAACACGGTGATCGGCACCCCCCAGGACCTCTGGCGGGAGATGCACCAGTCCGGGCGGTTCTCGATCATCTGGTAAATGCGTTCCCGGCCCCACTTGGGTATCCAGCGGACCTGGTTGATGGCTTCCAGGGCCTTGGCTCTCAATCCAGTCTTGTCCATGGAAATGAACCATTGGGGCGTGGAACGGTAGATGACCGGGTTTTTGCAACGCCAACAGTGAGGGTACTGATGCTCGATCTCCTGCCGGAGCAACAGGGCCCCGGCCTCTTCGAGCTTGGCGTTGACTTTTTCGTTGGCGTCAAAAACGAACTGGCCGGCGAAGAAACCCACGTCCGAAACGAAACGTCCCGCGTCGTCGATCGGCGAGTAAATATCCAGGCCGTATTTCAGGCCGGTCTCATAGTCTTCCCGGCCGTGCCCCGGCGCGGTGTGGACGCAGCCCGTGCCCTGCTCCAGGGTGACGTACGGGGCCAGGACGATGACCGAGTCCCGGTCGTACAGGGGATGACGGCACTTGAGACCTTCAAGCTTTTCCGGGTCCAATTCCGCCAACACCTCATAATCACGGTCATAGCCGAAATTGAACATGCAGTCGACCAGCAAGCCCTTGGCCAGGACCATGACCCGGCCCCCGGCTTTGACCGCGACGTACTCGAATTCAGGATTGAGGGCGATGGCTAGGTTGGCCGGGATGGTCCAGGGCGTGGTGGTCCAGATGACGAAATAGACTTCCTGCCCGGCCAGAGACGGATGGACCCGCTCCGGGGGGTCGATCAGCTTGAATTGGACATAAATGGACGGGGAAGTGTGCAGGTCATACTCGACTTCGGCTTCGGCCAGGGCCGTGCGGCAGGAAGCGCACCAGTAGATGGGCTTGAGGCTTTTGTACAAGGCCCCGTTAAGGGCGAATTTGCCGAATTCCCGGGCGATGGTCGCCTCGAAAAGCGGGGCCATGGTCAGGTAGGGATCGTCCCACTCGCCCAAGACCCCCAAGCGTTTGAATTCCTCTCTCTGGATGTCTATATATTTCTCGGCGTATTTACGGCAAAGCCGCCGCATCTCGCCTAAACCGACGGCGGCCTTTCTTTCACCTAACTCCAGGTCGACCTGATGCTCGATGGGCAGACCGTGGCAGTCCCATCCCGGCACATAAGGGCTGTCGAATCCCAGCATTTCCCTGGATTTGATGATGATGTCCTTGAGGATTTTGTTCAGGGCCGTGCCCAGATGAATATGGCCGTTGGCGTAGGGCGGGCCGTCGTGCAAAACCCATTGCGGCCGGCCCTGGCTCCGGGCCCTGATCTTTTCGTACAGATTCATTTTTTCCCAACGGGCCAGGGTGTCGGGCTCACGTTTGGGCAGATTGGCCTTCATGGGGAAGCTGGTTCGGGGTAGATTGAGCGTGGCCTTGTAATCCATTCCGTCCTCCGCGGAGTAAAATGCGCCAAAGAGAATTTTATATAGTTTTTCCGGGAATTAATGTCAAGCCGGTTGATGCGGCTTGGTCATCCCTCGATGGTTTCGGCTTTAAAGTCTTACCGCCGTTCCAGTAAAAATACTGGGGGAACGAAAAGTTCCCCCAGTCTCCGGTTATGGGTCAACCGGATTGAATCCGGCCCGGAAAAGTGGTGTCCTTTCCGGGCCAGCCTCCCGGTCGGCCTGGTTGGGCCTTCCGGGAAAAGGCCCTCGAAATAAAAAACCCCGCCGGGTAAGCGGGGTTGTTTGTTGGGCCGGAAACATCGGTGCGGCTACAAACCTCCCCGCCGGGGGTTAATAATAACGATCACCCTTATCATCGAGGCCAGAGAGATTCTTTCATCATAAAAAGTCATGGCCGCCTCCAACTGGGAAATAAAAATACAGAGGACCCGACCATTTGTCAAGAGGTTGTTATATGATTAAGACTTAGATTTTGAGGCTAGGGCGAAAGATTGAAAATTATGAAGCAGAAAGAAACCTCCAAGTTCGACCGCCGCAATGAAAAAGCGGCCACGCCCGGCCGCCGTGACCAAAAAAATTTGCGCCGATGGGAATCCATTTCGGCCCTGCTCGTCACCGTGGTCATTCTTCTGATCGGCGGTCTGTTCATCTCCGCGGGGATTCTCCAGACTGAAACACTTTGGCCCAAAATCGGCCGGCCTCTCCTGCGGACCCTGTTTTCCATCTCTCTCGGCCTTTTGATCGGTCAACTGATCGAGGCTCTCGGCTTAACCACCCGGTTGGGTCGTCTGGTCTGGCCTTTAATCAATTGGGCCAGGCTGCCCGGCGCGGCCGCAGCGGCTTTTGTTTCAGCCTTTGTCTCCGGGGTCGTGGCCAACACCATGCTTTTCGCCGGCTGGCAGGAAGGCCGCTTGAGCAAAAAGGGCCTGGTCTTGGCCAACCTCTTAAACGGCTCTATTCCGGCCTATGTCCTTCACATGCCGACCATGGTCTTCATTGTGGTTTCCCTGGCCGGGAAGGCGGGAGTCATTTACATCATTTTGACTTTCGCCGCGGCCTGGCTCCGGCTTTTCGGCGTAATCCTGGTCAGTCGGATGCTCATGCCCGAATGTGAAGCCTGCTCCTTTGCCGACCCGGTGATAAAGAAATCCTGGAGGGAAATATGGTCCGAAACCCGGCCCAAGTTTAAAGCCAGACTGAAGCGGATGATCATGGTGGTGGTTCCGGTCTATCTGGGCGTTATTCTGGCCGCCGAAGCCGGCTTTTTCACCTGGCTCAGGGAGGCCGCGGCCGGCTGGATATCCACGACGGTCGTCCCGGTTGAAGCCATGAGCCTGGTGGTCTTCGCTGTGGCCGCTGAGTTCACTTCAGGATTCGCCGCCGCCGGGGCCCTGCTTGAATCCGGGACCATCGCGGTCAAGGAAGCGGTGCTGGCCCTGCTGATCGGCAACTTGGCGGCCACGCCGATTCGGGCTTTACGCCATCAATTGCCTCACTACATGGGAATTTATTCGCCCGGCCTGGGCGTCAAGATTCTCCTGATCGGCCAAGGAGCCCGAGTGCTCAGCATCGTCCTGATTATGGGCGCCGCTTTATGGCTGTGGTGAAAAAATCTTCACCAAACACTGCCACGTTGGAGAAGTTTTTCGGCTCTGACGGTCGGCTTGACCTTTAAGTCGAAAATCGATTATTTTGTTCATCATGCCCACGATTGAAGCGAAACTGGATAAGCTGAAAACGATCATTTCCGGCCTGGACTCCGCCCTGACGGCCTTGTCCGGGGGGGTGGACAGCAGCCTTTTGCTCCGGGTGGCGGCCGAAGTTCTGCCCGGCCGGACCGCGGCCGTAACCGTCCGTTCGATCCTCAATCCGCCGGGCGAGATCGAAGCGGCTGAGGCCGCGGTCCGCCTCGTGAGAGTCAAACACATTATCGTCGAGTTTCAACCTTTGGAACTGGCGCCGGTCCAAAAAAACCTCCGGGACCGCTGCTATCACTGCAAGACCGCCTTGGCCCGGGTGTTCAAAGCCCAAGCGGAGAGCCTTGGTCTTAAATGGGTCATGGAAGGCAGTCACCAGGAAGACCTGAAAGAGCACCGGCCCGGGGCTCGGGCCGTGGCCGAAGCCGGCTTGCGCAGCCCTCTTCAGGAAGCCGGCCTGAACAAGGATGAAATCAGGACTCTGGCCCGGCGATTGGGTTTGCCTGGCTGGAACCGTGCGCCTTCGGCCTGCCTGGCCACCCGCTTCCCTTACCGGACCGATTTGACGCCGGAGAAGCTCAGACAAGTCTTCGAGGCGGAGCGCCTGTTAGTCCAATACGGCCTGGAAGGAGTCAGGGCCAGACATCACGGCCGGATATTGCGCTTGGAATCACCCTTGGCCTACATGCCCCGACTGCTCGATGACCGAGTTAGAGCCGAACTGACTGAAAATCTGTCCCGGTGGGGTTTTGACTTCATCACCATGGACCTGGCCGGTTATCGGAGCGGCGTCTTTGACCGGATCGATGATGAGTTGACGGAGCCGGAGAAAAAAATGAGACTTCTTAACGATTTCAATAAACCTTGACGAGGGCGGCGGAAAGGTCTATTGCTTGTCTCGGCTTTTCCGGCCGAGAGAAATGCTTTTTTGATGGCTAAGTCTACCGAACATATCCATCTCACCGACAAAAAATGGCAAAGGCGTTTCCCGACCATCCGGGCCATGAGGGCCGGCAAGACGGGCCGCTTGGTCCTGTACAGCCTGCTGGTGGGAGTCATTGCCGGTCTGGGGGCCGTGGCCTTTTTTTACGCCCTGGCCTGGGGCAAGGTGTTCTTCCTGGAATTTTTGACCGGTTATCCTTTCCCGGACCCGCCGGGTGAACAGATACTCCATTTGAATTTGCCTCACCAGCCCCGGCCTTGGGCCCTCTTCTTCATCCCGGTCATCGGCGGATTTCTGTCCGGACTGCTGGTCTACACCTTCGCCCCTGAAGCCGAAGGCCACGGCACGGACGCCATGATCGACGCCTTTCACAACAAGGAAGGCCTCATTCGCGGCCGCGTGCCTATTGTCAAATCCCTGGCTTCGATCATCACTTTGTCCACCGGGGGCAGCGCCGGCCGGGAAGGTCCCATCGCCCAGATCGGGGCCGGTTTCGGCTCCTGGCTGGGACAGGTCCTCAAACTGGACGTCCATGAACGCCGTCTCCTGCTGCTGGCCGGCACGGCCGGGGGTTTGGGGGCCATCTTCCGCGCCCCCCTGGGCGGGGCCTTGACCAGCATCGAAGTCCTGTACAAGGAGGATTTCGAGACCGAAGGGGCCATTACTTCCATCATCGCCTCGGTGGTCGCCTATACCATTTTCACCTTCTTCTTCGGCTATGCCTCCATTTTCCAAACCCCGGCCCTGAAATTCCTCAACCCGTCCGAACTGATCTTTTACGCTCTGCTGGGTCTGATCTGTTCGCCGCTGGGCTACATCTACACACGGACTTTTTATGGGATGCGCGACCGGGTCTTCCGCAGAATTCCCGTGAAAAAACATTTCATTCCGGCCATCGGCGGCCTGGGGGTCGGGGCCGTCGGCCTGTTCGTGCCCGAGGTCATGGGCGGGGGGTACGGGGCCATCCAGGCGGCCATCCTGGGCCAGTTGTCCATCAGCCTGATGCTGGCCGCGGTTTTCCTCAAGATGCTGACCACTTCCTTCACCATCAGTTCGGGGGGCTCGGGCGGGGTCTTCGGCCCGACTCTGTTCATCGGCGGCATGATCGGCGGCGTGGTCGGACATGTCGCCCATATCTATTTCCCTCATATAGTCACCCAACCCGGGGCCTTTGTCCTGGTGGGCATGGCCGCCTTTTTCGCCGGAGTGGCCAACGCCCCCATGGGGGCCATGCTGATGGTCTGCGAAATGACCGGATCGTACGGCCTGCTCGCGCCCCTGATGCTGGTCTCGGTCATCGCCATCGTCCTGTCTCAACGCTGGTCCATCTACGAAAAACAGGTCCAAAACAAGTTTCACTCGCCGGCCCACATGGCCGATATGACCGTAAACGTTTTGCAGGAAATCAAGGTCGGCCAAATCTTCAAGCCCGAAGCTGTGGTCACGGCCTTGTCCGACAGCATGAAGTTCAAAGACCTCAAAGAAGTCATCAGTCAGACCAGGGAATCATACTTCCCGGTGATCAACGGCCAAGGGATTTTGACCGGCATCCTCAACCTCCATGACATTCGTTTCGTCCTGTTCGAAGACAGCCTCAGCGACTTGGTCGTGGTCGGAGAATTGGCCGGTCCGCCGATTTACGTCACCCCAGAAGATGATTTGTTTCAGGCCCTGTCCAAATTCATCGATTCCGGTTACGGGCAGATTCCGGTGATCGACACCCAAAACGGCCGGGGGATTTTAGGCCTTTTAGCCCATGAAGACGTCATCGCCGCTTACCGGGAGGAAGTCATCAAGCGCAAGGCGGCGGAGTAAGGATCGAGAATAATCTTGCCTTTTGGGCTTGGGTATTTTATTTAAATAGTTGAGCTTAAAAAAATTCTCCGAGAAAGGCGCAACTCGGCATGGACATTGTGTTCGTCTCTCCCGAAGTTTTTCCCTTCGCCCGGGCCGGGGGGTTGGGCGATGTCTCCTACCATCTCCCCCTGTCTCTGGCTGAGCGGGGCCACCGGCTCAAGGTCATCACGCCCAAATACAGACAGACCGAGGAAGCCGGCTATCCCTTGTCGATCAAAGCCGAAGAAATCCGCGTCCCCTTGGCTTGGCGGGAAAAAAGCGCCCAGATTTTCAGCACTTCGGTTCAGGAGGGCCTCGAGGTCTTTTTTGTCGGGTGCGACGAATTATACAACCGGGCCGGCCTTTACGGCAACGAATTCGGCGATTACGAGGACAACGCAGAACGATATATCTTCTTTTCCAGGGCGGTCCTGGAGTGCATCCGGGAACTCGATCTATCTCCGGACATAATCCACTGCCATGATTGGCCCACCGGTCTGGTCCCGGTCTACGTCAAGACCCTTTATCGGACCCTCCCCAATCTGCAAAGAACGTCCACTCTTTACACTTTCCACAACCTGGGCTGGCAGGGCCGTTTCTGGCATTATGACTTCACCATGACCGGCCTGGACTGGGGCCTTTTTACGCCCGAAGGGCTCGAGTTCCACGGCCAGTTCAACATGACCAAAGGCGGCCTGGTCTTCGCCGATCTGATCAGCACCGTCAGCCGGAAATACGCCCGGGAAGTGCTGACGCCGGAGTACGGCTACGGCCTGGAAGGCGTGCTCCAGGCCAGAAAAAAAGATATATACAGCGTCCTGAACGGGGTGGACTACCAAGTCTGGAATCCGGCCCAAGACCCGGACATCGCCGCCAACTACACGCCGGAGACCCTGGAAAACAAAGCGCTCTGCCGAAAGGACCTGGCCGAAATCTTCAATCTACCCCTGGATAATCGGCCGGTGATAGCCGTGATCTCCCGGCTTTTGGACCGGAAAGGGTTTGACCTGATCAGCGCCGCTTTCGACCAAATTTTGCAGATCGATTTGAAGATGGTGGTCATGGGCATGGGCGAGGACAAGTACCACGTGCTTTTGACCGACCTGGCCAAGGCTTATCCTGACCGGCTCGGGGTGAAAATCGCTTACGAAAAGGCCTTGGCTCACCGGATCATGGCCGGAGCCGACATGTTTCTTATGCCCTCGCGTTATGAACCCTGCGGCCTGGAACAGCTATACGGCCTAAAATATGGAACCGTGCCGATAGTCAGGGCCACCGGCGGCCTGGACGACACGATTATCGACGTGGGCGAAAACAAAAGCAGCGGGACGGGGTTCAAATTCCCCGAGTACACGCCGAAGGCCCTGAGCCGGGCTTTGGCCCGGGCCGTGGAATTTTTTGCCGACCGTTCGGCCTGGGAAGAATTGATGAGACGGGGCATGGCCCAGGATTTTTCCTGGTCCCGGGCCGCGGCTGAATACGAGAAAATTTACGAAAAGGCGTTGGCCAGGCTGGGATAGAAGGCATGGCCGAAACGTTGGATAAATTTAGTATTCTGGACAAAGCCATCCGCATCTCCAACTCGACGGTGGACATCGACCGGCGTCTGACCAACCTGCTCAGACTGTTCCGCCGGGACATGAACGTGGACCGGGCCTGTTTATTCAACTTGGACCGGGAAAACCAGGTTTTGGTTTTGCGGACTACTGATGAAGAAAGGGACCACCCCCCGGACGTCAAGCTGAACCTGGAAGACAATTTCATCGGGCAGTCGGCCAAGAAAAGGGCTCCCATTCCGGCCGCCCGTGAGGAAATCCGGATTCTGCCTGAGTTGTGCCGGAATTTGGGGGAAGATTATTACTCGGCCACCGCCTTCCCCATCATGGACGACCAGATGATTTACGGGGTCCTGACCCTGCTCTTTAGAGGTTCCTGGGTCGTCTCTCCGGAAGAGCGGACCTTGATCGAGGCCATAACCAGGGAAATGGCCGGGACCATCCGCAACTCCAAGCTCTACGCCGAATCAAAGAAGCGCATCGCCGAACTGTCGGTCCTCTTCGAGGTGGGGCGGGCGGTCAGTTCGACTTTGAATCTGGAAGAAGTGCTGGATACGGTGGTCAACATCAGCGCCAAGGTCCTCCAGGCGGGCGGCTCGGCCCTGAACGTCCTGGATGAAAGCACCGGTATTTTGCGGGTGACGGCCGAATACGGCTTCATCCCTTCCGGCTGCCGGTTCAAGCATCTGCTCAATCGGCCGGGCGACCAGAATCCGCCGGAAGTCCAGGCCTGCCTGAATCGCCGGGCGCCTTACCTGGGGCCGGCCAACAAGGACCCGGGCTGCCGGATGATGAGGGAAGAAGGGGGGGACAAGTCGGTCATTTGTCTGCCTTTGAGTTTCAAGGGCCGTTACAAGGGGACCTTGAGCGTCTACAACAAGCTGGCCGCCGAACCCGGACGCCCCCGGGAATTCAACCGGGAGGACCTCGAGCTTCTCTCCACCATGGGGACCATGATCTCCAGCTCCCTGGAAAACGCCCTGACCTTCCAGACCGTGGACCGGCTGGCCCGGCACAACTTATCTTTGGTCCGCAGCCTGAGCTGCCTTTACGGCATCAGCGGGGCCATGATGACCACGATCAAAATGGAAGAACTATTGAACATTATCGCCAACTCCCTGGTCGTTTCCCGGGGGCTTGGTTTTGACCGGGCCTTGCTGCTCCTTTTGGAGGAAGAAGAAGACTGCCTGGTCGGCGCGGCCTGGCGGGAGGTTTTGCCTGAGGACCGTAACGGTGAAGACCGGGACTTGATCGAGCTTCTGCGGAAAAAACCGGTTCTGCCTCCGGAAATGGCCGCGAGGGTGGAAAAATTTTCCAAAGTCCGACTGCCTTTAAAATTGGGCCGAGGGGTTTTGGTCAGAACGGCCAGGGAACAGAGGACTTTTAATTTGAGGCCGGACGATGAGGATTTTCTTTTGGACGAGCCGTTGCCCTCGGATTTAGGCCGTTATTCCTTGGCCACGGTGCCGCTTTTCGCCAAAGGCAAGGTGGTCGGCGTCATCGCCGTGGACCGGGACATTTCCCAGGAGGATATTTCAGAGGAAGACCTGCGCAACCTGTCCATGCTGGCCAACCAGGCCGGTCTGGCCATCGAGAATTCCAGGCTGTATGAATATATAGAATACGCCAATTCCGAGCTGTCCCAGACCAGGGAGCGGCTGCTCGAAGCTGAAAAACTGGCCGCCCTAGGGGAAATGGCCGCGGGCATGGCCCACGAAATCAGAAATCCTTTGGTCTCCATCGGCGGATTCACCCGCCGCATCTTAAAAACCCTGGACCAAAATTCGCCGCTCAAGGTTTATATCGAGGTGATTATCGACGAAGTGACCCGCTTGGAAAAGACTTTGAGCGAAATTTTGGACTTTTCCCGAGACACCCTCGGCCACATGGAGGAACATAACCTCAACGACGTGGTCAACGAAGCCCTTTACATGACTCGGCGGGAGCTGGAGGAGAGCAAGATCAGGGTGGTCAAGGATTTTACCGAAATACCGCCGGTCCTGGTTGATGAAAGACAAGTCAAGCACGTCTTCTTCAACCTCTTCTCCAACGCGGTCCAGGCCATGGAAGACGGCGGCCTCCTGACCATCAAGACCTACTCGACTCAAATCGGCGGCCGGACCTTTGTTGCCTGCGAAGTTTCCGACACCGGCCCGGGCATTCCGCCCGACCTGCTACCCAACATCTTCAATCCTTTCTTCACCACCAAGGATTCCGGGACCGGCCTGGGCCTGTCCATCGTCCACAAAATTGTCACCCGCCACCATGGCTTGGTGGATGTCTTCAATCGACCGGAAGGGGGCGCGGTTTTTGTGGTCAAGCTGCCGGAGGCCGCCGAAGCCGGACGTTATCTCAAGTAAATTAAGCCTTGGATGAAACGGCGTTCCGGGGTCGGACTGGACGACCGGGCTGTTCGATCCGGCGCTGCAGAAAACGGGCCAAGGCCCCTTCTTTCTCAAAAAGTTTGGGGTCCAGGTGGGACAAGGGGATTTCGGCTCGGGCCATGGCCTTGTGCCCACCAGCCGATCCGAACATCCCAAAGGCCTCGGCCGCCCAGCGGCCGGCGTTCTTTCTCGGACCCACCACCCTGAAAATGGCGATCAGATGATCTTTGACGATGCCCATCGCCACGCTGCGGTTGATGTCATGGACCCGCATAAAAAAATCGGCCATCATGACCAGGGTGTCCGGACTGTCGACCCGACCGAGAAAGACCGAAGCCATGTCTTTCTTGATCTTGACCTTGGCCAAGGCCTCCCGGAAATACTTGAGCGACGACCGGGTGAATTCGGAATTTTCGATCTTGCTGACGATGTTTTGATTGATCAACGGATAAAGAAACCGAAAGGCCCGCATGTCCTCGATCAGACCCTGGCGGACAAAATTGTTGGTGTCCGTCTTGATGCCGTAAAACAGGGCCGTGGCCAGATTGCCGCTGGGTGTGATTTTGGCCGCCCGCAGATACTCGGTCATGATGGTCGCCGTGGCCCCGTAATCAGGGCGGATGTCCTGGAAGGGCGCGTTGTTTTTGCCTAAGGGGTGATGGTCGATAACCACGTTGAATTTCAAATCGGCCAGGGTTTCCTGGTGATGAGGCTGAGAGTCCAGGATGGCGATCTTATTGTAATCCCTAGGATGAACTTCGTTGAGGTGGACCAGGCGCACCTTGAGCAGCCGGATCATGGCCAGATTGTCGGGACGATTGACCACGTTGGTCCTGGCCATGACCACCGAAGCCACCTTGCGCCACAGCAGCCGTTTCAGAGCCAGGGCGCTGGCGATGGCGTCCGGATCGGCGTTGATGATAATAAGCACCCGGTCTTCATTGTTAAAGGCCGCTTGAAGACGATGGAGCCTTTCGGTGAAGGTGCTTGACCGGGGCAAGGTTGGGGTCTTGTTGGGCATATCCTCAATCTCCTTGGGGCCGGACCGGTAGCGGCCCTTTAGGAGACGACGTTCCGGTCTGTTCAGGTTGAAGCCTAATTTCAATATTTTGGGGGTAAACCCGGTTGATCGTCAACCCCAAAGGCATTTCCACGTCCTGGCTGGTGAATCTGACCAAGTGACTGCCGGAGGCCAAGCCCTGGAGATTGACGTGGACCTTGACTTCCGTGGGCTTGAGAGAAACGAGGCGGCGGCGGGGTCCTGAAACCTCCATCTTCACCTGTCTGATCGTATTTGGGTCCAGCTGAAGGCCTGAAGGGATGTTGGCGTAATGGATCGGGACCGAGACGGTGGCGCTGATGGTCTGAGCGCTGGCCAGAACCAGCCAGGCCAGAGCGACCAAGACCAAGGCCCCGATTTTGGCGCTCCAGTTTTCGATAAACGCTCCCCGGAGAAAACCGCGCAGGGTCGGCCCGGCCGACTGCTCCACTCCCAGCCATTCTTTCAGCCGGGCGGCCAAGACCTCGGGCGAACCCCAGGTCTTGATTTCCCCGCCCACGGCCGTGGTGACCTCGCCGCGTTCTTCCGAAACCACCAGGCAGACCGAATCGGCCTTTTCGCATAAACCCACGGCGGCGCGATGACGGGTCCCGAATTTTTCCGGCAAGTCCTCGCGGTCGGTCAAGGGCAGGAAACAGCCCATTTCGGTCAGCCGCCCGCCGGAGATGACCACCGCCCCGTCGTGGGCCGGAGACTGAGGGTTGAAAATGCTTTTGATCAGGGCGGACGTGGGCAGGGCCATGACCGGCTGGCCGGCCCGGATGAACTCGGCGGGATCGTCTTCCCTGGCCCAAACGATAATGGCCCCGATCCTGTCCCGGGCCAGGTCGAAAGCCGAGCGGGCCAAGTCGTCAATGACGTCCGCCTCGGAATAATGACGTTTGGGGCGCAAAAACCGCAGGGGACTGACCTTTTCCAAAACCTGCCGAATCTCGGTTTGAAACAGGATCAGAAGCAGGATGACCAGGACTTGCCACAGAATCTGGAAAACCCAGGTGGTCATGAAGAGTCCCCAGAACTTGGCCCCGGAATAAACCCCGCCCAGGACCACCAGGCCGATCAGAACCCGCAGGGCCTTGGTCCCACGGAACCAGGTGAAGAGTTGATAAGCCACCAGACTGAGGAAAAAGATGTCGATTAGGTCCCGCCAAGTCAAAGTCTTGATAATATCCAACATGGCCGATTCTCCGAGTTCTAGCTTGTCCCGCTGATTATTTTAGCATAATATCAGTCTATCTGAAGGAAGCTTCTGACAAAGGCGTGAAGAACAGCCGGCGGCTGATTAAGGTCAAGGATTCAAGTCATGACGGCAGCGGAAAAAATAGGGCCGGGGATATTCATTGTCGCCGGTCCGAACATCACCGACGACCGGGACGCTTTGGCCTATCTGGTCGAGGATTCCGGGGAACTGGCTCTGATCGACGCCGGGGCCGGCCCGAGCTATCCCCAAATAGCGGCCAATATTCGGGAAGCGGGTTTCGATCCGGCCCGTCTCGGCTTCATCATCGCCACCCATTGCCATATCGATCATATCGGTTCCCTGGCCGATTTTGTCCGGGATTATTCCCCGGTGGTCGTGGCCCATGTCGAAGACGCCCGGGCCATTGAAGAAGCCGACCCCACGGTCACCGCGGCCCGGTGGTACAATCTCGATCTGGAGCTGGTTGAAGTCGCTTTGAAACTTCAAGGCCCGCTCAACCGGATCATGTTGGGACAAACCGAACTGGTCTGCCTGCATACGCCGGGTCATACCCCCGGCTCCATGGCCGTCTACCTGGACCGTGACGGACGGCGCTATCTTTTCGGCCAGGACATCCACGGCCCTTTTCATCCTTCTTTCGGCTCGGACATCCAGGCCTGGCGGCGCTCCATGCAGACCTTGATCGACCTGAAGGCCGATGTTCTGGCCGAAGGCCACTACGGCGTGTTTTATGGGGCGGATAAAGTCAGGGACTTCATCAAGACCTTCCTGGAAACCCATCAAGAGTAAACTCGGCGGATGAACTCATGCCCAAATCCTTTCCTACAAAAAAGACGGGATTTCACCCCTTCGCCGATCTGATCGGCTTTACCTTCACCCAAGCGGACGAAGAATCCAGCGTGTGTGTCCTGGAGCCGCATGAACGGCTTTTCAATCCCCACGGCGTGGTTCACGGCGGAGTCCTGTATACCATGGCCGACACCGGTATGGGCGCGGCCCTTTACCCTCACCTGAAGGACGACCAGCTCTGCGCCACCCTGGAGATCAATATCGTCTACTTCGCCCCGGTGACATCCGGACCCTTGACCTGCCGGACCAGATTGATCCACAAGGGTAAAAGAATAGCCTTGCTCGAGTCCGAGATCATGAATCAGGACCGGCCGGCGGCCAAGGCCACAGGCATTTATTCCATATTCACCCCACGTAAAACCTAAAGCTGGAGGCCGATGACCGTTTCGGAAGAAAAGCGCAAATGGTGGGGCTGGGGCCTGGGAGACGCCCCGCCGGCCAAGGCCGAAGGGTTCCTTTCTTTTCTGTCCGGACGCATCGGACCGTGGCCGGATTTCACCCTGCCCCCGCCGTCATTGGACCAGATCGAGATGCGGCCGCCGGAGGCCTCTGCCCGGCTCCTGGAAGAATTGGCTGAAACCGTGGGCCGCGACCATGTCCGGACCGATCAAAGAACCAGGGTCTTTCACTCTCTAGGCCGGAGCTATCGGGACTTGATCCGTCTTCGTCTGGGCCGGGTTCCGGCCCCGCCGGACGTGGTGGTCTATCCGGCCGATCACGACCAGACCGTCCGCGTCCTCGAAATTGCGGCCCGGCATCACGCCGCGGTGGTCCCTTTCGGCGGCGGATCGAGCGTGGTGGGCGGCGTGGAGCTTGATCCTGATCTCCGGCCCAATATCTGCCTCGACCTGACCCGCCTCGACCGCGTCCTGGCTGTCGACGCTTCGAGCCTGACCGCCCGAGTCCAGGCCGGAATCTTCGGCCCGGACCTAGAAGCGGCCCTGGCCCGGACCGGCTTCACCCTCGGCCATTTCCCCCAGTCTTTCGAATTTTCCACCCTGGGCGGCTGGATCGCCGCCAGGGGGGCCGGGCATAAATCGACTAAATACGGCAAGATCGAAGACTTGGTTCTATCCCTCCGCCTAGCCGTGCCCGGCGGGGAATTGGTCACCCCCAGGGCCCCGGCCGCAGCGGCCGGCGGCGACCTGACCGCCTTGCTCATCGGCTCGGAAGGGGCCTTCGGCGTGATCACCGAAGCTGAACTCAAGATTCGGCCCCGCCCTCCAAGAGAATGGTTCGGCTCCTTCTTTTTCCCCAACTTCGAGGCGGGTTTGGCCGCGGTCAGAAGAATCATGGCCCAGGGGCTTCGGCCGGCCATGCTCCGTCTTTCCGACCCCGTGGAAACAGCGGCCCTGCTGGCCGAAGCCGAGGCCGAGTCCGGTTCGCCCCTGCACCGGATTTTTCTGAAAGAAATCGCCCCGCGCTATCTGGACCTGCGCGGGATCAGGCCGGGCAAGGCCTGTCTCCTTTTAGCCGCCGGAGAAGGCCGGCTTCGCGAGACCTGGACTGAAAAATCAGCCGTGGCCCGCATCTGCCGAGCCCACGGCGGAGCGGCGGTCGGCGGCGGCCCCACCCGCCTCTGGCACAAAACCCGGTATGCTTCGCCCTATCTCCGGGATGAACTGATCACTCGAGGCCTTTTCATCGAAACCCTCGAGACGGCCGCCGTCTGGGACAACGTCTTCGACTTATACCAAAACGTTCGGGAGGAAATCAATCAGGCCCTGGCCTGGTCCGGCGTAACCGGTTTGGTCATGACCCACCTCTCCCACGCCTATCCTCAGGGCGGCAACCTTTATTTCACCTTTTTGGCCCCCATGGTTCGAGGCCGGGAAGAAGAGCAGTGGCGGCGGGTCAAGGCGGCGGCCACCCAGGCCATAATCGAGCGCGGCGGGGCTTTGAGCCATCATCACGGCGTGGGCCGGGACCACAAGCCCTGGATAAACCGCTACTGGGGCCGGGACCTGGTCAAGGTCTTTCAGGCGGCCAAAGCTCAGCTGGACCCTTTGGCCGTTCTCAATCCGGGCGTGGTCTTCGATCCCGACCTGACCCAGGCGGCGCCCGGAAAAGAACTGTTTTCTCCCAAAGCCAGGGCGGCCAATCTGAACCGCTTCGAACAGGAAGAGTTCGACCTCCTGGTCATCGGCGGCGGCATCGTCGGGGCCGGCGTAGCCTGGGACGCGGCCCTGCGCGGCCTGTCCGCGGCTTTAGTCGAAAAAGGGGATTTCGGTTCCGGGACCAGCGGCAAATCTTCCCGGATGATCCACGGCGGCCTGCGGTATCTCAAGATGCTGGACGTCAAGCTGGTCCGGGAATCCTTGGCCGAACGGCATCACCTCCTCCGCATGGCCCCCCATCTGGTGCGGCCGGTTCCGTTCATCGTTCCGGTCTTCAAAGGCCAGAGCGACAGCCGGACCGTTTTAAACCTGGGCCTCTGGGCCTACGACACGCTGGCCCGGGAAAAAAATCTGCCTTCCCATCAGAACCTCACCGCCCAGGAGCTGCTCCAGATCGAACCCCATCTCGCTTCTGAAGAGCTCGAGGGCGGTTTGGTTTACTATGACGCCTTGACCGACGACGCCCGGCTGACCTTGGAGACGGCCAAGGCCGCAGCCAGGGCCGGGGCCGCGGCGGCCAATTACCTGGAAGCGGCCGGCCTGACCTTAACCCCGGAAGGCGTCGAGGCTGTCCTTATAGATAGATTGGCCGGCCGGGAAATGACCATCAAGGCCAAGGCGGCCGTGAATGCGGCCGGGGTCTGGTCGGACCGGATCAGAAAAGCCGCCGATCCCGAGGCCGAAGGCAAAACCCGTCCGGCCAAGGGCATTCACATCGTCTTTCCCCGGTCGCTCAAACCCATCAGCCATATTGTCATTCTCAAGGGTCCGGACGGCCGCCCTCTCTTTGCCGTCCCTTCAGGCCAAGTGGTCTATGTGGGCACCACCGACGCCGATTACTCCGGCGACCTCGACCAAGTCCACGCCCAAACCGCTGAAGTCGATTATCTGCTCGAGGCGGTCAACCAGGCCCTGGCCGGGCCGCCCTTGACTCGGGACCAGGTCACGGCCTCCTGGGCTGGCCTGCGCCCCCTGGTCGCCGCCGGTAAGGACGGCGAGACCAGGGACATTTCCCGGGAACACGAAATCACCGTGGAAAACGACCGTCTGGTCACGGTTTGCGGCGGCAAATTGACCACCTTTCGGCTGATGGCCGCCCAGACCGTGGACCGGGTCTTCCAAATCCTGGACAAAAAAGAACCGCCCCGCTGCGTCACCGCCGATTTGTCCCTGACCGGTCCGACCCGGGCGGTCGACTTGGGCCTGACCGGTTGGCCCCCCAAAGTCATCCAACGGCTTGAGGAAAAATACGGCCTTTCGGCTGCGGCTATCGCCGATTTAAGCCGCTTTCCCTTGTTGGCTGCTGTTCTGGACCAGGAATCAGGACTGACCGCGGCCGAAGTTTATTGGGCCGTCCAGGAAGAGATGGCCCTGAACCTGACCGACGTCATGGTCCGCCGCCTGGGACTGGCCTATCTGACCCCGGACAACGGCCGCCGGGCCGCCTCCAAGGCGGCTGAATTCATGGCCGGGCTTTTGGGTTGGACCGCTGAAGAGACCCAGGCGCAATTAGAAACCTACCATCGATTGTTAAACGATGAACTTGGCTTTAAGTCAGGCTGATTTCATGATTTCGCCCTCAAAAGATATTTTGTTGACCTGAATAAAAAGTTTGTATAAGTCAAAAAATAGTCCGGATTTAAACAAGTCGGGGGAAGGGCCTCTCCTGGATGGTTCTATAAATCATGACTGACAGGGCCGTCATTTTAGTCGTGGATGACGATCCGGTGGTGCGGAAACTGCTTTCCAGCATCCTGGCTCACGAAGGTCACGAGGTCATCGAGGCCTCTCGGGCTGAAACCGGCTTGGACCTGGCCAAAGAGCGGCGTCCGGACCTTATCCTCCTGGACGTGATGATGCCGGAAATGGACGGGTTCGAAGCGATCAGGCGGCTCAGGAGCGACCCGGCCGCGGCCGATACACCGGTCATCTTTCTTTCGGCCAAGGTTCAGACCGCCGACAAAGTCAAGGGGCTGGAACTGGGGGCTTCGGATTACCTCAGCAAGCCGGTGGACAGGGCCGAATTACTGGCCAGGATCAGGACCCATCTCAAACTGAAGCGCCAGGGCGAAGCCTTGCAGGATTACACCCGGAACCTGAAAAAGATGGTTGAAGAAAGGACCCGGCAGCTTATTCATGCCGACCGGCTGGCCAGCCTGGGCACTTTGGCCGCAGGCATCGCCCATGAAATCAACAATCCGACCACCTTCATCACCGGCAATCTCCAGACCATCGAAAATTTCTGGAACAAAATCCTTCCCTATCTGGAGACGCACCCCCAGACCGGGACCGACGGAAAAATTAAATATATCATCCAAGAATTTCCGGCCATGATCAAATCCATACGTTCCGGGGCCGATCGCATCACCAACATCGTGGCCGGCTTGAAGGCCTTCGCCCGGAAAGATTCCAGCCTGAAGACGGCCGCCAATATCAACGAATGCATCGAAGAGGCCCTCAAGCTGACCCACAACCGCCTGAAATACTATGTCCAAGTGGAGACAGACCTCGATCCGGCCCTGCCTCAGGTCCGGGCCAATTCCCAACAGCTCATCCAGGTCTTCGTCAACCTGATGCTTAATGCGGCCGACGCCATCGGTGAAAAAGAAGGCCGATTGAAGGTAACCAGCCGTCAAAGGCCGGACGGCCGGGTCGAACTGACCTTCGCCGACACCGGCCAAGGCATGACCCCTGAAGTCAAGGACAAAATTTTCGACCCGTTCTTTACCACCAAGCCCATCGGTCAAGGGACGGGCCTGGGGCTGTCCATCACCCACGGCATCATCCAGGACCACCAGGGGACCATCGAGGTGGAAAGCGCCCCCGGACAGGGGACCGTCTTTATCCTGACTTTGCCTGCGGAGAACGATTCATGACCATCGACTTTCGTCCTAGTCTGAAAATAAAGATTCTCGTTGTGGATGACGAAAAGGACATCACCGACCTGTTGGTCCGCCATTTCAGTTTTAAGGGCTACGACATCGTGGGCGTCAACGACCCCAGGGCCGCCTTGAAAATGATCGAAGAAGAAAATTTTAACATCGTTATTTCCGACATCGTCATGCCCGGTCTGGACGGCCTGGAGCTCCTCCGGAGAATCAAGGACTATAACGGCGGCATCCAGGTCATCATGATCACCGGGTACGTGACCATGAACCATATCCTGACAGCCATGCGCCGGGGGGCCGAGACCGTTTTATTCAAACCGCTGAAGGACTTGGACAAACTGGAAGAGGCCGTGAATCAGTGCGTGGCCAGACTGCGCATGTGGCAAAAGATTCTCAAGGAACTGGGGGCCATGGGCAAGACGGGGCAGCCCTATGCCTGAAATTGAATTCGATCAGGAACTGCTCTCGGATTTCATCGTCGAATCCAGGGAACTGCTCGACGATTATTCGACCAAACTCATCGACCTGGAAAGCCGGCCGGATGACCCCGAAGTCGTCGGGGCCATCTTTCGGGCTGCCCACACCCTCAAAGGCAGCAGCGCCTTTTTCAACCTGACCCACATCAAAAATTTCGCCCACAAGCTTGAAAATCTTCTGGATGACGTGCGCAACCATCGCCGGGCGGTCACCTCCGAAGTGATCGATTTTCTCTTGACCGGCGGCCGTCATCTCAAAAACATGTTCGACCGGGTCAGCGCCGGGGATTATTCGACCGACCTGACCGGGGACGAGGACGAATTCCTCAAAAAACTTCTCGGCTTACTGGAAAAACAACCGGCGGTCCCGGCGGCCGCGCCCGAATCGCTTCTTCAGTCCATTCAAGCCTTGACCGCGGAATATAAGAGCGCCGGCCGGAATCCGGAAGAAATCCTTCTGCAAATCGAGGCCCTCCTGGCGGACTTGCCCCTGACCGCCGCTCCCGCCGCCCCGGCCGAACAAAAAGCCCTGACCCAAACCGTTCGTTACACCTATCAAAACGTGGACTTGACCGAACCGCTCCAGGCCGCGCTGACCGCCATGGAACAAGCCGAAGCCGCCGGGTCATTGGACGCCGAGGCCTACGGCCAGGCCCTCGGCCGCCTTGAGGACCTAGCCGAAAAACACGGGCTGACCGGCTTGAAAGAGCCTCTGACTTCGGCCATCGAAGATTTTGCCGCGGTCAGGGACAGCTCCATCGGTTTCGATCCGCTGTTGATCACCCTGCTCAAAGACAAACTGGAAGCGGTCCTGAAACTGGTGGAAAGGGTCCAAGAAGGCCCCCGGCCGGAGGCTGAGGCGGTTCCCGAAAAGAAGCCCCCGCAGGCGGAAGCCGCACCCAAGCGGGTGCGCCCCTCACGTGAAGAAAGAGTCCAGCGCAAGACTATGCGCATCGACGAGGAAAAAGTCGACGGTTTTATGAGTTACGTGGGCGAACTCATCGTCACGGCTGAGACCTTCAACTATCTCCAAAAAAGGATCGAAGCCGAACAGGTCAGCCCCCAGACCGTCCGGGCCTTCAAAAACGCCAACCAGGCCTTTCGCGAACTGTCCGATGATCTCCAGGAGAGTCTGATGGAGATTCGCCGGGTGCCCATCAAAGGGCTTTTGCAAAAAGTGACCTTGATGGCCCGGGAACTGGCCGGTCAGATGGGCAAAAAAGTCAAAGTGGAGATCGAAGGCCAGGAGGTCCGACTGGATAAGAGCATTGCCGAGAACCTTGAAGGACCGCTGGTTCATATTGTCCGTAATTCCATGGACCACGGCCTGGAGGAGCCTGAGACCCGGGAAAAGGCGGGCAAAACTCCCGAGGGCTTGCTTCGAGTCAAGGCCTCCACCGATAAAGAGTTCTTCTTCCTGGAGATATTCGATGACGGCCGGGGCGTCGATCCGGAGAAAATGCGGCGGGCCGCCGTGGAAAAAGGCCGGATGTCCGAGGCCCAGGCTAGAGGCCTTTCGGACAAAGAAGCGGTCAACCTGATCTTTGCCGCCGGCTTTTCCACGGCTAAGGAGATCACCGACGTCTCGGGCCGGGGGGTGGGCATGGACGTGGTCCGGACCAACATCGCCCAGCTCAACGGCTCGATAAACGTGGACTCCCTCCCCGGACGAAGCACGACCATCTCCCTGAAGATACCCTTGAGCGTGACCCTCCAGGTGGTCAAGGCCCTGCTGGTTCGAGTGGGCGCCGAGAATTTCATTATTTCCCTCGACGACATCATCGAATCCCTGAGGCCTTCCGCTCAGGAACTGGCCACGGTCGAAGGGCGGGGAGAGGTTTTGAACCGGCGGGGCCAGATTCTGCCCCTGATCCGGCTTTACGAAATCTTCGACCTCAACCCGCAGTTCACCAACCCTTGCGAGGCCATCCTGGTCATCGTCGAGACCTCCGCCGGGCGTTTCGGTTTGCTGGTCGACGAAGTCATCGGCCAGCAGCAGGTCGTCGTCAAGGACCTGGGGACCCAATTCAAAAACCTGGCCTGTCTGGCCGGCAGCGCCATCCTGGGCGACGGCCGGCTGGGTCTGGTCCTCGACGCCGACGGCCTGGTTCGCCTGGCCCTGGGCCTGTAACAGTAAGGGGATTTTATTCGGCCCGGCCTGCGCCGGCCGATGGGGGCGGTTTTTTCTATTTACGCCATAAAAAGCGGGGCGGTTTCAGCTGGTCGGCCCGTCAATGAAATAAAAGGAAAAAAACATGGATGTGGAACGAGTCTTTTTGCTGCCCGGCGAATTCATCATCAGCAAGAAACCCCACGAGGTGACCACCCTCCTGGGCTCCTGTGTGGCGGTCTGCCTTTACAGCCGGCCGGCCCGATTCGGGGGCATGAATCATTATATGCTCCCGACTTCGGCCGCCGGGGAGCGCCACGCCAAATACGGCGATTACGCCATCCAGACCATCGTCCAGTTTCTGGAACGTGGGGCCGAGTCGCTCAAGGGTGCGGAAGCCATGGTCTTCGGCGGGGCCAATGTGGTCGGGGCCATCACCAGCGGGGCCCAGATCGGGATCAAAAACGTGGAAACCGCCCGCAATCTCCTCAAAAAATACAACATCCCCATCACCAAGGAAGTCGTGGGCGGCAACACCGGCTTGAAAATCAGATACCAAACCTGGGACAACCAGGTGGCCTATCGATATATCGAACGGTCCCAATTCGCCGAAACCATGCTGGCCAAGGAGGCCCACTTCCAGCAGAACAAGATTAAAGTGCTGGTGGTGGACGACTCGGTCCTGGTCCGCAGCCTGCTGATCAAGGCCATGGAAAATGAGCCGGATATCGAGGTGGTCGGTCAGGCCGGAGACGCCTTCGAGGCCCGGGAAAAGTTGCTGGAAAAAAATCCCGACGTCATCACCCTGGACATCATCATGCCCAAAATGGACGGGGTGTCCTTTCTTAAAAGACTCATGATCTATTATCCCAAGCCGGTGATCATCGTCAGCACCATCGCCAAGGCCGGAAGCAAGGTCCAGCTCCGGGCCGACCGGATCGGGGCGGTGGACGTGATCGACAAGGAAAGCCTGAACATCTACCAGGGACTGGACCAGGTCAAAGCCGTCCTTATCCCCAAAATCCGCCAGGCCGCCCGGACCATCGTCAAGAAAAGGGACAAGGACGAAATCAGCCAGCTTTAATTAAGGTCAAAGTTCAAAAACCGCACTGGGTGAATCCTGCCTGGCCGCTTCAAGACGAACGCTCTTCCCACCCGAGCTCAGGACCGGACCGACTGCTTCCAAGGCCAGTTCCGGGCGGTTGTTGACTTGGCTCAGATGGGCCAGTATGACTTGGCTCAGTCCGGGATGAACCAGTTCCTCGAGCAGCCCGGCCGCATCCTCGTTGGACAGATGCCCTTGAAGGCCCCGGACCCGCTGTTTTATCTCCCAGGGGTACGGCCCGTCCCAAAGCATTTGCGGGTCATGGTTGGCTTCGACGATCAGTGTCCGGCAACCGGCCAGCCGGTCCCGAACCAGGCCGGTGGCTTTGCCCAAATCGGTGGCCAACCCTAAACCAGCCCCGCCGTTTTCCACAACCAAGCCCATGGGGTCGGCCGCATCGTGGGACAAGGAAAAAGCCCGGAGTCTTAATTCTCCGACAGCGAAGGTCTCCCCGTCCTGGAAAAGACAAGGCTGAATCCGGCCCAGAACCGGCCGGGCCTTGGCCAGGGTTCTTTGATTGATATAAACCGGCAGATTAAGCCTTCTGGCCAGAGGACCTATCCCCAGGATATGGTCCCGGTGTTCATGGGTGACTAGAACCGCCTTGAGCCGGTGATGGTCCAGGCCAGCCAGGGCCGCCCGCCGGAGCACTTCCCGGGCCGACAGACCCGCGTCGATCAGCAGGGCCTGTCCGGCGGCTTCCACCCAAAGGGCGTTGCCTTTGCTGCCGCTGGCTAAGATGCAAAAACGAATGATCCTTCTCCTTCGGCTCGAAAGGTTCCTCGGCCGTCCCCAAATGAAACGCCGCTGGCCGGCAGTTTATACGCCCGCTTATGCCCCGGACAGACCCATCCGGTCTTTGATCAGGGCCTCGATCACTCCGGGGTCGGCGATGGTCGAGGTATCCCCCAGTTGGTCGATCTGACCGGAGGCGATCTTTTGGAGCAGCCGCCGCAGAATCTTGCCGCTGCGGGTCTTGGGCAGGCTGTCGGCCCATTGAAGCACGTCGATGGTGGCGATGGGGCCGATTTCCGAACGAACTAAAGCGATCAGTTCCTTCTTCAACTCCTCGGATTTGGCCGCCCCCGAGTTAAGGGTGACAAAGGCGTAGATGCCCTGGCCTTTGACCGGATGAGGAAAACCGACCACGGCCGCTTCGGCCACCAGATCGTGCAAGACCAGGGCCGACTCGATCTCGGCCGTGCCCAGCCGATGCCCGGAAACATTGATTACGTCGTCAATCCGGCCGATGATCCAATAATACCCGTCCTCGTCCTGCTTGGCCCCGTCCCCGGTGAAATACATGCCCCGAATCTGGGAGAAATAGGTCTCGATGAAGCGGTCATGGTTCTTGTAAATCGTTCTGGCCATGCCCGGCCAAGGCTTTCTAATGAACAGGGCCCCTTCCTGCCCCGGAAATTGAACCTCCTGACCGGTCTCCGGATCGATGATGACCGGATCGACCCCGAAGAAGGGAAAGGCGCAGGAACCGGGTTTGATCGGGGCTACGCCGGGCAGAGGGGTGATCATATGACCGCCGGTTTCGGTCTGCCACCAGGTGTCCACAATCGGGGCCCAGTCCCGGCCGACGTGATGATAGTACCAACGCCAAGCCTCCGGGTTGATCGGTTCGCCCACGCTGCCCAACAGCCGGAGCGACGAAAGGTCGTGCTTTCGGACATGTTCGCTGCCTTCCTTGGCCAGGGACCGGATCACGGTCGGAGCGGTGTAGAATTTATCCACCTTGTACTTGGCCACGATGGACCAGTACCGGTCAAAACCTGGGTAATTGGGCACCCCCTCGAAAAGAACTCCGGTCAAACCGTTGGTCAAGGGGCCGTACACGCCGTAAGTATGGCCGGTCACCCAGCCGATGTCGGCCGTGCACCAAAAAGTCTCTTCATCCTTGAGATCAAAGACCAGCCTGGTGGTGATAGCCGCATAAAGCAGATAGCCGGCCTGGGTATGGACCACCCCTTTGGGCTTGCCGGTGCTGCCGCTGGTATAAAGGATGAAAAGAGGGTCTTCCGCCTCCATCGGTTCCGGCGGGACGTAGTCGGGCAAGTCCGGCCCGGCCAGGGCTTCATGCCACCAGGTGTCACGGCCGGGCGCCAGCTCGGGTTTGAGACCGCATCGGTCCAGCACAATGACCGTTCTTACTCCGGGGCATCTTTTCAGGGCGTCATCCACGTTTTTTTTCAGAGGAATGGTCTTGCCGGCCCGGTATCCGCCGTCGGCCGTCAGGACCACCTCGGCCTCGCAGTCCTGGATGCGGCTGGCCAGGGACTCGGCGCTGAACCCGGCGAAGACCACGCTGTGAATCGCCCCGATCCGGGCGCAGGCCAGGATGGCTGTGGGCAGTTCCATGACCATGGGCAGATAGATAATCACCCGGTCCCCTTTTTTCACCCCTTGAGCCTTTAAGGCGGCGGCCAAGCGGTTGACCCGGCGGTAGAGGTCCAAGTAGGTGACCTCTTGGCTTTCCTGCGGGTCGTCCCCTTCCCAGTAATAGGCCACCCGGTTCTTCAGACCGGGCAGGTGCCGGTCAAGACAGTTGTAACAAGCGTTCAGAACACCCCCGCCGAACCATTCGACCCGAGCTTCGTCCAAATCATAGTTGAGCACCGTCTCCCAAGGTTTTTCCCAGGTCAGATACTTTTGGGCCTGTTCCGACCAAAAGCCCTCCGGGTCTTCAATCGACCGCCGATACAGGGCTTCATAGTCCTGACGGCTTTTGACAAAAGCAACCTTTTGATATTCTTCAAGATGGGCGTCGTACCAACGGGGCGTCTCTTCCATCATGCCACTCCTTTTTACATCCTCATCGACCGCAAATTTTTCGGCGAAAATTGAAGATAAAATGTAGCATATCCCGGTTTTGAGTCAACTTAAAAAACCCGGAAAGGCCCTTCGGGATACGAAGCGGATCAATGAAAAAGCTGCTGGCTTATACCAAACTGCCTTGTTGCCTTCAAACATAAAATAAAGAAACTATCAGGTCATTAGCGAGGTTCGTCGCGGACGAACCAAAGCAATCCCTTGAAATTAAAAGAGATGGCTTCGTCATCCCGCTGCCGCGGGATGCCTCGCCATGACCTGCGAATAAACTTTATTTGAAAGAAACTTGGTATTAAATACGGTCAGGCCCGCCCGCCAAGGCCTGCGGTTTCAACCGGTATGCCCAAACCCCCCCTGGCCCCGGTCAGTATCTTCCAGGTCCTCCACCAGTTCCAATTCAGCCGGCCAGACCCTGGAGACGACCATCTGGGCGATCCGGTCCCCCCGGTTGATGACCACGTCTTCCTGGCCGAGATTGATCACGGCCAGGCCGATTTCTCCCCGATAATCAGCGTCGATAGTCCCGGGCGAATTGATCAGGGTCAGACCTTTTTTCAAGGCCAACCCGCTGCGGGGACGGACCTGGGCCTCGTACCCGGCCGGCAAGGCCAGGGCCAGACCCGAAGGAATCAAGGCCCGCCGGCCCGGCTTGACCGTCACCGGACTTCGGACCGCGGCCCGAAGATCAAGACCGGAACTGCCCAAAGTCTCGTACGCGGGCAAAGGCAGATCAGCGTCTTCCTCGGGCCGGACCCGTCTGACCTTGATCTTGACTTTTTCCACCACGAGGCCTTACCCGGTCAAGACATCGGCGGACAGCTCGCTCGATTCTAACGGACCCAGCACGGTCAGGGAGAGTTTCTCCGGGCTCAAATACTCCCGGGCCACGGCCACCACCTGGTCCACGGTCACTTCGGCCACCCGGGTCAGGACTTCGTCAAAGTCAATAAACCGGCCGTAAGTGATCTCGTTTTTGGCCAGGCGGATCATTCGGCTGTCCGGGCTTTCCGAACCCAGGATGATGCTGCCCTTGAGGTGTTCCTGGGCCGCCTTCAATTCAGGTTCATCGAGCTCGCCCCGACGCACCTTGTCCAGCTCGGCCAGAATAAGGCGGATGGTTTCTTCGGTCCGGCCGGAGTCGACGCCGGCGTAGATGCCCAGCATGCCGGTGTCCAGATAGGCCGATAAAAAGGAATAGACCGAATAGGCCAGCCCGCGGTTTTCCCTGATTTCCTGAAAAAGACGCGAGCTCATGTTGCCGCCGAGGATGACGTTCAGCAAGGCCGCCGGGTACCGCTCATCTTCAAGGGCGCTGGGGAAAGTGGACCCTAGACAGAAATGGACCTGCTCCAAATTCCGGGTGGTGACATGAACCCCGGTCCGGGCCTTCGGGCGCTGATCGGACCGTGGCCCAGGGGCTGAAGACCCGGACTCAAAGGCCGGAGCCATCAGATCGACGAAAGCCTGGTGGTCCACGTCGCCGGCCGCAGCGATGACGATGTTCGGGGCCAGGTAGTTCCGCTCGAGATAGGCCCTGATTTCCCTGGGGGTAAAAGAGGAGACCGTCTCCATACGGCCCATGACCGGCAAACCCAAGGGATCATGGGGCCAAAGGTTCAGGGAGAAAAGGACGTGGACCAGTTCGTCAGGCGTGTCTTCGAGCATGCGGATTTCCTGGAGAATAACTTGGCGCTCCCTCTCCAGGTCTTCGGGGGCGAACAGCGAATTTAGAAAAATGTCGGTGAGCAGGTCGGTGACCAAAGGCAGGTGGTCGGAGATGACCTTGGCGTGGAAACAAGTGAATTCCTTGCTGGTGAAAGCGTTGGACATCCCGCCGACCTGATCGATTTCCTTGGCGATCTGCCGGGCGGTTCGGCGGGAGGTGCCTTTGAATATCATGTGCTCGATCATATGGGAAAGGCCGCTTTCCTCAGGCTTCTCGTCCCGAGAGCCTGTGTTGACCCAAATGCCCACCGAAACGGATTTGAGGTGGGGAATCCGTTCGGTCACGATGCGCAAGCCGTTGGCCAGGACGGTCTTTTGGTCCGCCACTCCGTCACCTTTATTCGGGCTCCGGAAAAACTCGTCTCCGGAGTCTCAGGTTAAAAGCTCAGTTCTGTTGATCCGCGTCTTTGGTTTCCCCCAGGACGGCCTTGCGGGAAAGACGTATTTTGCCTTGTTTGTCGATGCCCAGAACTTTAACCAGTATCTCGTCGCCCTCGCGGACCACATCGCTGACTTTCTGGACCCTTTCATCGCTGAGTTGAGAGATATGGACCAAACCGTCCGTGCCGGGCAGAATTTCCACAAAGGCCCCGAAGTCCATGATCTTGACCACCTTGCCCAAATAGACCTGGTCCACTTCCGGTTCTTGAGTCAACCGGCGGATGGTCTTGACCGCGGCTTCGGCTCCGGCCAGATTTTGAGCGTAGATCGAAATCTTGCCCGAATCATCGATCTCAATCCGGGTGTCGGTCTCGGCCTGAATGGCCCGGACCGTCTTGCCTTGGGGGCCGATGATGTCCCTGATCTTTTCCGGGTTGATTTCGATGGTCACCAGTTGAGGGGCGTAGCGCGACAACTCGGGACGGGGTTCGGCCAAAGCTTCACTCATCTTGTCCAGAATGAACAGCCGGGCCGCCCGGGCCTGGTCCAAGGCCCTGGCCATGATGGCCTCGGTCACCCCGGAAATCTTGATGTCCATCTGAATCGCGGTCACGCCTTGTCGAGACCCGGCGATCTTAAAGTCCATGTCGCCTAAGTGGTCCTCGTCCCCGATGATGTCCGTCAGTACGGCCACTTGGTCGCCTTCCATGACCAGACCCATGGCCACCCCGGCCACCGGGGCCTTGGCAGGCACCCCGGCGTCCATCAGAGACAGACATCCGGCGCAGACCGTGGCCATGGATGACGACCCGTTGGACTCCAGGATTTCCGAAACCACCCGCACCGTATAGGGGAATTCTTCTTCTTTGGGCATGACCGCCTTGATGCTCCGTTCGGCCAAAGCCCCGTGACCGATCTCCCGCCGCCCCGGAGCTCGAAGCTGCTTGGCTTCGCCCACGCAGAACGGAGGGAAATTATAATGGAGCATAAAGGACTTCGAAGTTTCCCCGATCACGGCGTCCAGCCGCTGGTCGTCAAAAGCCGTGCCCAGAGTGGTCACCCCCAGGGCCTGAGTCTCACCCCGGGTGAACAGAGCCGAACCGTGGGCCCTGGGCAGAATCCCCACCTGGCATTCAATCGGTCTGACTTCATCGAACCTCCGGCCGTCGATCCGCTTCTTTTCCCCCAGAACCATCTTCCGGAAAACCTCGCGTTCGAGTTCGCCGAAAGCGCTGACGATATCCGGGCCGCCTTCAGGATAGTCCGGGCTTAATTCTTCCAGGGCCGCCTGAATTATCGCCCCCAGTTGATCGTGCCGGGCCATCTTGCCGGCGACGCCCATGGCTTCCCAGACCCGATCGGCGTATCTGGCCTTGACCAAAGCGATCAGCTCTTCATTCCGGATAATTTCCTGGGGGGCCCGTTTGGGTTTGCCCAAGGCCGCTTTAAGTTCTTCCTGCATGTCCAATATGGGCTGCATCTCCCGGTGAGCCAGGAACACGGCCTGCAAAAGTTCGGACTCGCTGACTTCATTGGCCCCGCCTTCGACCATGACCACGGCCTCCCGGCCGCCGGCCACGATGATGGCCATGTCCGAAGCCTCGATCTGCTTCTGAGTCGGATTGACCAGAAACCGGCCGTCGATCCGGACCACCCTGGTCCCGGCGATCGGGCCGTTGAAAGGCACGTCCGAGATCTCCAGAGCCGCCGAAGCGCCGATCATGGCCAAAGTGTCCGGGTCATAGTGCTCATCCACGGACAGAGCCGTAGCGATGATCTGGGTTTCATAATTCCAGGTCTTGGGCAGAAGGGGCCGGCAAGGCCGGTCGATGAACCTGGAAGTCAAAGTCTCCTTTTCCGAAGGCCGGCCGATCTCCCGGCGGAAAAAGTTGCCCGGAATGCGGCCCACGCCGTAAAAACGTTCCTGGTAATCCACGGTCAAAGGGACGAAATCTATCCCCACCCTTTGCTCCTCGGTGGCCACCACGGTGACCAAGACCACCGTGTCGCCGCAGCGCACGGTTACGGCCCCGCTGGCTTGTCGAGCCAAGTGACCAGTCTCGATGGTAATCGAGGCTTCTCCTAATTTTCTTTCAATTTGCATCTTTATCTTCAGTCTCCTTTAGTGATTGGCGTTTAATTTAGAATGAATAGACAAATCCACCGATTCACTTGCGGAGGCCCAGTCGAGCTATCACGTCACGATATCGATCAATGTCCTTGCGCTTCAAGTAATTGAGCAATCGGCGCCTTTGCCCGACAAGTTTTAAAAGCCCCCGCCTCGAATGATGGTCTTTCTTATGGGTTTTAAAATGTTCGGTCAAGTTGGTTATACGTTCGCTGAGTAAGGCGATCTGCACCTCAGGGGACCCGGTGTCGGATTCGTGTTTTTTGAAATCTTCGATCAGGTCTTTTTTGCGCTCCGGAGTTAATGACACCTCTTTTTTCCTCCTTTTAACAATTACGCTAAATATTAAAGCCTCTCCCCAGAACCCTGACCGGAACCAGACACTCGTCTCGAGGGTCGTCTGTGGAAGAGTTGTATTCATAAACGGCCAAGAGCCCGGCCTGATGATCCAAAATCCGCACCGGCCCGGGCCGGGGCCGGAAATCGTCTATCCGGCTCAGGGGTAACGGCCGGCCGTGTTCCACCAAAGGCGCCAAACCTTCGGGCACGTAAACCCCAGGCAAAAAAGCCAAGGCTTGGTCTAAGGAGATGATCCTTTCTTCCAGCCGGCCGCTCCGGGCCAGGTCCAAAGCTTCCTCCAAAGTCACGGCCTGGTTGAGGCTGAAAGGCCGGGCCGCCAGCCGTCTCAGGCTTTCCAGGCAGGCCCCGGTCCGCAGCCGGCGGCCCAGATCGGCCGCCAGGGAACGGATGTAGGTGCCCTTGGAAGCCCGGACGTAAAATGAGATATAGGGCGGATCAATCTTGGTCAGGGTCAGCTCATGGACCTCCACCATCCTGGACCTGGCCGGCACTTTTTCCCCGGACCGGGCCAGGCGATAAGCCGGTCGGCCGTTGATCTTGACGGCCGAATAATCCGGCGGGACCTGCTCGATCAGGCCGACAAACTCGGCCGCCGCCTTGATGATCTCCTGGTGACTCAAGTCCAGGGCCGTATTTTTCCCGACCACCCGGCCGGTCACATCTCCGGTGTCCGTCCAAAGGCCCAAGACCATTCGGCCCAGGTATTCTTTTTCACCGGCTTGAAGAAACCTGACCAGCTTGGTGGCCCGGTTCAGACAAAGAACCAGCACGCCGGTGGCTAAAGGGTCCAAAGTGCCGGTGTGCCCGATTTTTTTGATTCCGGAGGCCCGGCCCACCCGCCGCAGGACCTCGTACGAACTAAGCCCCTCGGGTTTGTCCATGACCAAGACCCCGGAAATTCCTTTTGACCGGCGGCTCGTACTCACTGGCTGTTTTCACTCCCCGGCATAAAACGTCCGGCGGCGTCGATCACCTTTCTTTTGATCTCTTCAAGCGGACCCTGGGCCGTGAAGCCGGCCGCACTGACGTGTCCGCCGCCGCCGAAGGACCGAGCCAGCGCGGCGGCGTTGAACCGGCCCTTGGACCGGAGGCTGACCTTGCAAGCGCCGTTATCCGCCTCTCTGAACAGCACAGCCAGTTCCACTCCCCGGACAAACCTGGGGTATTCGACAAAACCGTCGGTGTCTATCTCCGTGGCCCCGGTGCGGGACATCATTGCCGCCGTCACCGTCAAAGCCCCGATTCTGCCCCCCCAAAAAAACTCGATGTCCTTCAGACTCAAACCCAGGATATTCAATCTTTGCGGCGGCCGGTTCAAATGGAGGTCTTGAAAAATCTTCCAGGGCTGAGCCCCTTTTTTCACCAGGTCGCCGGCCACGACCATCACTTCAGCCGTGGTGTTTTCATAGGAAAAAGAACCGGTGTCCGTGGACACGGCCACAAAAAGGTTCGTGGCCATCTCCGGCGTGATCTCGGCCTTCAAAATCAAGAGCAGATGATAAACCAGCTCGCCGGCGGCCGATATTCTCGTATCCACCACGGCCGGCTCAGGCAAAGGCCCGTCGGGAATATGATGGTCCAACACGGCCAGCACCGGGACGGCGGCCATGGCCAGGGCCTGCTCCCCGGCCCGCTTCAAACTGTTGCAATCAAGGAGCACGGCCGCCTCATAGTCTTCCGGCCGACCCGGAACCGCCGTGACCTCCTGGGCCCCGGGCAGAAATTCATACAAGCTGGGCACGCCGCTTTCACAAAACATGGTCGCCTTTTTGCCCAAGGACCTCAGGCCCTGGCCCAAGGCGATCAGGGACCCCAGAGCGTCGCCGTCCGGATTGACGTGGGTGAGCAGGATGAACCTGTTCTTTGCGGCCAAAAGACCGGCCACGGCTTTGAGTCCGTTTTGGGTCCGATCAGCCAGATACATCATCGTTGTCGCTCTCCGGCTCAGAACCCTCTCGGTCGCCCAGGTTTTTCAAGACTTCGTCCATATGTTGAGCATACTCCAGCCCGCGGTCGAACTGGAAAATGATCTCCGGAACAAATTTAAGGTTGACCACCCGTCCCACTTCCCTCCGAAAAAATCCAGCCGCGCTTTCCAATCCCTTTTGAACCTCCCCCCGGTCCACGTCGTCCTCAAAAACGCTGTAACAGACTACGGCCCGCCGAAGATCAGAACTCATCTTCACTCTGGTTATACTCACCGCCGTAATCCTAGGGTCCTTGACCTTGAACAGCAGAAGCTCGGCGATCTCCTCCTGAATCAATTCCTGAACTCTGGCCACTCTTTTTTTGGTCATGGTCCCGCCAAGCTCCTTGAACCGAAGGCCGGTCAAAAGACGTTGATGATCTCGAAGTGCGATTCGATCACTTCCGCTTCGGTTTCCCGCTCAACATAATCCAGAACCTTGTCCAGGGCCGAATTGACGAACCGCCGGTCATTGCCCACCAAAGCCACCCCCAGTCCGGCCCGCTGCCACAAATCGTTGTCGTCCACTTCGGCCGCCGAAACGTTGAACTTGGTCTTCAATCGGCTCAACAGACTCTTGACCACCTTGCGCTTGCCCTTCAAGGAAGCGTTCTCCGGAATGAGCATGGATATTTTCAGCAATCCAACGACCATGGCCGATAACACCTGGAAAAACATCGTTTACAGGGTGGCGGCGATCTCTTCAATGACGTAAGCCTCGATGATGTCCCCGGCTTTTATGTCGTTATAATTATCCAGCCCGATGCCGCACTCAAAACCACTGGCCACTTCCTTGGCGTCCTCTTTAAAGCGTTTGAGCGACCCGATCCGGCCGTCGTAAACCACGACGTCATCCCGGAGCAGCCTGGCCCGGGCCCCCCGGACCACCTTGCCGTCGATGACGGCCGACCCGGCGATGGTGCCGATCTTGGTAATATGAAAGGTCTCCCGCACCTCGGCCCGGCCGATCACCCGTTCCTCATGAATCGGTTCGAGCATCCCGACCATGGCTTCCTTGATCTCGTCGATCAACTTGTAAATCACGTCGTAGAAACGAATCTGGACCTTTTCCTGACCGGCCAGGTCCTGAACCTTGGCGTTGGGCCGGACGTTGAATCCGACCACCAGAGCGTTCGAGGCCGAAGCCAGCATGATGTCGTTGTCCGAAATGGACCCGGTCGAAGAGTGGATGATGTTGACCTTGATTTCCTGGGTGGACAGCTTGGCCAGGGCGTCGGAAATGGCTTCCAGAGACCCTTGGACGTCGGCCTTGAGGACGATGTTGAGTTCCTTGGTCCCTTCCTTGATCGAATCATACAAAGTCTCCAGGGTGACTTTGGAAGTCTGGAGCAGTTCGCTTTCCCGCTGTTTGAGCTGGCGGTGCTGGCTGACCTGCCTGGTCTGTCTCTCATCCTCAAGCACTATAAATTCATCGCCGGCCTGAGGCACCCCGGAGATGCCTTGAATCTCCACCGGTATGGCCGGTCCGGCCTCATCCACCCGCTGCCCCCAATCGTTAAACATAGCCCGGACCTTGCCGTGGTACACGCCGCAGACACAAGCGTCTCCAGGTTTGAGCAGACCGCTTTGAATGAGCACCGTGGCCACCGGCCCCCGACCGCGGTCCAGCCTGGCCTCGATGACCCGGCCTCGAGCCCGGCCCCCGGCCGCGGCGGCCAATTCCAGGACTTCGGCCTGGAGCAGGATGTACTCGAGCAGTTCGTCGATCCCCTGGCCGGTCTTGGCGGAAACATCCACAAAAATGGTCTCCCCGCCCCAGGCTTCGGGAATAAGACCCAGATCGGCCATCTCCCGGCGGATGCGGTCCGGATTGGCTTCAGGCTTGTCGATTTTGTTGACCGCCACGATGATGGGCACCCCGGCCGCCTTGGCGTGATCGATCGCCTCCCTAGTCTGCTGCATCACCCCATCGTCCGCAGCCACGACCAGGACGACGATGTCGGTGACCTGAGCCCCTCGAGCCCGCATGGCCGTGAAAGCCTCATGGCCGGGCGTGTCCAAAAAGGTGATCCGGCCGCCGTTGGTGCTGACATGATAAGCCCCGATGTGCTGGGTGATGTTCCCGGCCTCGCCTTCTATAACGTTGGTCTTGCGGATGGCGTCGAGCAGAGAGGTCTTGCCGTGGTCGACATGACCCATGACCGTGACCACCGGCGGACGAATCTCTTTGGGGACCGCCTCGCCGTCCTCAATATGAATGAAATCGCCCTCATCAAAGGCGCCTTTCTCCACTTCGTAGCCGAACTCCGAAGCGACCAGAGCCGCAGCTTCAAAGTCGATGGCTTGGTTCAAATGAGCCATCAACCCTAAAGACATCAATTTGCGCACCACCTCGGTCCCTTTTACTCCCATCTTTTTGGCCAGATCGGCCACGGTTATAGCATCAACCACTTTGATCCTTCGCTTAATGGCTTTGGGAACGGTTATCTCGGTTTTTTTAAGCTTTTTGGGGACCCGGGCCGCTTTCCGCGACCGGCCCGTCCATCCGGCCTCAACCGTGTCATAAAGTTGAGCCCCTTCGATGATCTCGCGCCGGCGCACGGCCCGGCCCCGTTCGGCCTCATCTTCACGGACCGAAACCTCCCGGCCCTTTTTCTTCTTTTTCGGTTTTTTCGCTTCAGCCGACGGAGGGGTCGGGGGAACCGGAGTCTCCGGCCGCAAAACCCTCGGCTCCGGCCGTAACACTCGGGGTTCCGGCCGAGCCGGAGCTTCAGGGACCGGTTTGACCGGGACCGGTTCGGGTTTAGATAGGGCCGGTTCGAGCTTGGGTTTCTCAGGCTTGGGCGGCGGCGGCCGGCTGATGATCCTGGCCGGTTCATCCTTGGGCTTCTTGATCCGCTTGATCTTATGGCTTTCCTTCGGCGCCGGCGGTTTTTTTTCAGAAACCTCGGCTTTTTCCGCTTCAACCGCCTCGAGGGCCTCCGCCGCCTGCTCCAAAGGTCCGGCCTCCGCTTGAACTTCAGCCTCAGCGGCCACAGACGCCATGCCCTCCGATTCCTCAGCCTCAGCCGCTTCCGTCGTCTCGGCCGCCGGTTCTTGGACGGCGGCCGCTTCAACCGGGGCTTCCTTTTCAGGTCCCTCGGGCGCAACCGCCTTTTCAGGTTCAGACTCGGCCTCCACCCGGGCTTCGACCGGGGTCCCCGGATCAACCTCCGCCGGCCCGGCCTCAGCCGGAGCGGCCGCCTCAAACTCCACCGCTTCAGCCGTCGGCTCCGCCTCTTGAGGAACCTCAACCACTTTTTTCCGCCGCCTGATGACGGTCGGCCGAACTCGATCCTCGGCGACCACCTCGGACTTGCGGCCCAAAAGCCGATCCCTGGCCTCCCTGACCTGATGAGGTTCAAGGGTGCTCGAGTGGCTTTTAACCGGGAAGCCCATCTCCTGGAGCTTCTCTACCACTTCTTTGTTGTTCATATTAAGTTCTTTGGCTAGCTCGTAAATCCTGACTTTACCCATTAAATATCCCCGTCAACCTTCTCCGGTCTTGAAATTTGGTCGGTGGCCATCAACATCGGAGACGAGCGCTTTCTAAATACTTCTTGATATTCAGTCCTCCCACGGCCCTCCAGCCGATAACAGTAAATCGATCGAAACGGGCCGGCGAAAGGCCCGGCTGAAACGTTTTGACTTTAAGGCCTTGGCCAGGCAGTCCTTCTCTGGGCAGATATAAGCCCCCCGACCAGGCTTGGTCTGTCTCAAATCCCAATCCACCCGACCTTCCCGGTTGACCGCCAAACGGACCAACGTCTTCTTGGGCTTCTTGGCTCCGCACCCCAGGCAAGTGCGGACAGGTCCTTCAATCTCGGCCGCCCGACCCACCTTCTATTCCTCAACCGTCTCCTCATCCCCACCGGGCCCTGATTCGGCCGCATTCTCCTCGGCTCCCTCCCCGGCCAAGCCTTCCGGCTCGGCCGCCTCGACCTGAGAAAGACCGGAATCAGCAGCAGCCGGAGGTTTGGCTTCTTTTCCCACCACCGCCTTCTTGACCGCCTCTTCCATAAACTCGTTTTCCAACTGTTCCATGTACAGACGAGCCGCCGCCAAAATGTTTTCCGCCTTTTTTTCGTTGATCCCCGGAAGTTGAGCCAGGTCTTCCACGCTGGATTCCAATATTTCCCCGGCCGATCTAAATCCGGCTTCGTACAAGGCGTCAGCGGTGACTTCGCCCACGCCGGGCAGCCTCAAGAGGGACTGATAACCTTCTTTGACCGAGCGTTGATACTTGGATTCGCTCTTGACGTCGATCTTCCAGCCCGAAAGCTTGGAAGCCAGACGCACGTTCTGGCCTTTCTTGCCGATGGCCAAAGAAAGCTGCTCATCCGGCACCACCACCTCCATAGTCTTGCGGGATTCATCCATGATGACCCGCGAGACTACGGCCGGGGCCAAAGCGTTGACGATGAACCGGGCCGCGTCCGGGTTGTAAGGGATTATATCGATCTTTTCTCCCCGCAGTTCCTGAACCACGCTCTGCACCCTCGAACCCCGCATGCCCACACAGGCCCCCACCGGATCGATATCCGAATCTTCCGAAAGAACCGCGATCTTGGAACGGCTGCCCGGTTCCCGGGCCGCAGCGACTATCCTGACTATTCCTTCAGCAATCTCCGGGACTTCAGTCTCAAAAAGGGCTATGAGGAAGTTGGGATGGGTTCGAGACAAGACCACCTGAGGACCCCGGCTGTTCTGTCTGACTTCGATGACCAAAGCCCGAATCCGGTCGCCTTGACGGTAGTTCTCCTTGGGTATCTGCTCGCTCTCCGGCAGAATGGCTTCAGTCCGGCCTAAATTGACAATGATGTTGCGCTTGTCGAAACGCTGCACGATGCCGTTGATGATTTCGCCTTGCCGGTCCTTGAAATCTTCAAAAACGATGTCCCTTTCCGCATCCTTCATCCTTTGGATTATGACCTGCTTGGCCGACTGGGCCGCGATCCGGCCGAAGTCGCTGGTCTCCATCTTCACCCCCAGCTCGTCACCGATCTGGGACTCGGGGTCAAGGACCAGAGCCTCCTCCAGGCTGATCTGCAGTTGCGGATCAGTGACCTCTTCCACCACTTCCTTGAAACGGAAGACCTCCATTTCCCCGGATTCCTCGTTAAAGGCCACTTCAAAATTATCGGACAGGCCATACTTCTTCTTGGCCGCGGACTTGATGGCTTCCTCCAGGGTGTTGATCAGGATTTTCCGATCAATGCCCTTATCCCGGCTGACTTGGTCTATGATTCGTCGCAAGTCGGTAATCATAGTCGCTCTCCAAACATACTTGATTTACTTCCTGGCCCAATCGACTTCGGGCTCCAATTGAACCCGTTCGGCCTGGTCGTATTGGACCTCCAAAATCCGGTCTTCCGTCTCCAGCCTTATCCGCCCCTCTTCCAAACCCAAAAGACGGCCTTTGACTTTCCGGCGCCCCTCAGGACCGTTTATTCGGACCTTGACCAACCGCCCGGCGAAACGCTGGAAATCAGACGTTTTTTTCAAGGGGCGGTCCAGACCGGGCGAAGAAACTTCCAGGGTGTAAGCTCCCGGTATCAGGTCCTCCACGTCCAGCAGACGGCCGATCTCCCGGCTGAACCTGGCGCAATCGTCCAAGGTCACCCCGGGACCCGGTCGGCCGGAAGCGGGCCGGCCCGTTTCATCCGTAAGCCGGTCAATGAAAAACCGGAGAACCCAGCCGCCTCGTTCCCGCCGGTATTGAACCTCGACCAGATCGAAACTCTCGGCTTCCAGCACCGGCCGAGCCAAGTCCTCGACCCGGTTGACTATCTTTTCTCCTTCAAACTTCATCCCAACTCGAAAAAAAAGTGGGCCCAAATTAGCCCACTTTCGAAGGGTGACACTTTCCACCGCCCGAGACCTGCCCTCGGCGGATATGTATCATCCACTAGTCGAAGTGGACCGCCCCCGAATCTTCGGGGGACGATCACCTCAAAAAGGGACGCTCAGAAATCGCCTCTTTTACCTCATCGGTTGAGGCCCGGCGCCTGATCTCTTGGTCGGATACAAGAACCAATCGAATCTGAGCGCATGATCGTCAGCCTGGAGCGGGCAACGGGGTTCGAACCCGCGACACCAAGCTTGGGAAGCTTGTACTCTACCAGCTGAGCTATGCCCGCTCAAATTTTAATAATAGGCCTAGACCCAATCCTTGTCAATCCTTTTTTCCGGACGGGACACAATACTTAATTATCGCCCATGATCACTTGCCGGGCTAAAGTTAATCCTCATTCCCAGGCTCCGAGACTGAGCCGATTGCGATGTAGTTTAAGGTTTGAAATTGTTTTGTTTCTGGCGAGGGGTCAAAATAATTTACCCTGAAAGGGAAAAAATCTGCCGCCATCGCCGCATACCCCCCCTTAATCCCCCCGTCAACGGGGGGAAAGAAGAAGTGGAAAGGATTCCTCTTGCTCCCTCCCCGTTGACGGGGAGGGCCGGGGTGGGGTTATATTTATTTTGCTCCTTTGGGAGAAGACCAGCTTCGCCCTCTGTATCTTGAGTTTATGAATCGATGGGAGCAAAAAGAGGTGGCTTTTAATTCCTCCTCGGCCGAATCCAACCGTGCCGTAGGGGCGGGTTTGAAACCTGCCCCTACGCCGACAGGTCGGCGGTCCGGGGTAGGGGCGACCGGCTGGTCGCCCCCAGGCAAATGCCCGAAGGGACAAGGGATTGGCACGAGGGATCTAATCGGAAAGATCCGTAGGGCTCCAGGTCGAATCCCCCCGATTGGACATCTTGTCCGCCTGACGGCGGACCCGGACGTTGCCCGGGCCCCCCCTTTTTGCTCCCCTCGATTCCTAAATTATCTCTATACCAAGACAAAGGGCGGACCTGTGCGTCCCTCCGTAGGCCAGCCCCGGTCCCGCCTGCTGGACGTAGGGGCGGACCTGTGTGTCCGCCCTCCTGAAATCCGCCGGGTGGCCCGAACAACGTCCGACGCCGCCGCTCTCATTTGGGCAGGAGGAACTCGTAGATTAAATCTTCAATAATTTCCTTGTTCTCCGGTGAAATGTCCATAAACTGAAAACCGGTGTCGTAAAAATCCGGATTGACGTCTTGCTTTGACCACCGGCTGACCGCATCAAAGCCGACTTCCCTGCTCCCGGCCATCTGTTCCGGCAGACGCATTTTTAAATGAAAGACCTTGTCGGCTTCGAGGGGAGCCTCGCTGATCAACATGACCCCCTCGGTGGTAATATCGACCAAATGCCCCAAAAGCTCGCCGGTGTCCCGGTCGAACACCCTAAGATAGTAGATGAGTTGTCGGCGTTCAAGTTTTCGTCTTTCCATGATCGGTCTGCTCCGTGGAGGCTTCTTTTACATTAATCCCCGGCCGGCCTTGTCCGGTCAAGCGAAAAATGTCCCCTTCTCCCCGCATTGGCCAGCCTGGGCCGCCGTTATCAAACCAGTCTATATCATCATCTAAGGAATAAAAAAAGGCCAGACCGGCCCTTTTAAAGCATAAGTCTCCCCGATCAGATCAAACCAAAAAACGCCTGCCCAGGCCGAAAAGGCCCAGCAGACCCGAACCCAGCAGCCAGACCGCCGCCGGGAGGGGCACTTGGTTGGTGATCGGATCGTAGGTGCTGTTGAACTGCCAGGACCTAAGATCGTGTAAACCGCTGGCCGCGCCGGTGCCGGAAGTGAAACCGATATAGGCGTCCGGACGGCCCAATACGTCGACCAGGTCAACGGTATAACTCAACTGGGCCGTGTCAGGCCGGCTGCCGGTTTGGGAAAGGCGCACTTCCAAAAGATCTGTGTCCCCGTTGTAATCCACCCAGGAATACCAAATATTTCCGTCATTCATCCGGGTGGGGACGTTATACCGGGCCAGGGAACTGGTGCTGCCGTTTAAATTAATGCCGATATGATTACCGTTGCTGCCGTCTGGCCCCCCGTTGTTGTAAGTGTCGAATTCCACCCCCACGCTCGGCGATATGCCGGCATAGCCGATTCCGCCGCCCACGCCGCCGACGTTGCTGGCCAGGGTCTGAACCACAAAGACTATTCCGTCCGCCCCCACGCCGTCTTCATCGCTGATGCCTTGAGGATTGGAAATCTGGAAAGAGAAAAAAGTGCTGAAAGAGGCTTGAAACCCGCCGGCGTCCTCCAAGACCACCGGCTGGGTCAGGAAGGCGCTGCCGCCTTGATTCAGGGCGTTGGTCAGACGGAGGACATTTTGACCGTTGTAATAGACCGGATTGCCTATCGCGGCCGTGGCCCCGTTGAGGGTGAACGCCGAAAGATCGGAAAAATTGTTATAAGTAATGGTCAAGGCCTCGAGATTCGAGACCGGACCAAACCAAAGACAGGACCCCAGACTCAACATCCATAGGATCAGCCTAGCGCGCCTCCGCATTATGCCACCCTCCCCCTTCGATCCCGCCGGTCGCCCGGACGGCTGTTTTTTCAAAAGAGTTTATTTATCCAAAAAATCTCTTTCTTCCCTTAAAGCCCGCCAAAGCCATTAGCCCCGAACCCAGCAGCCAGAGTGCGGCAGGCAGGGGAACCGCAGCCGGATTTTGGTCATACTCGACAATATAACCGTGGATCTGGACGTTTTCGCCGATGTCGTTCCACAATCCGCCTCCCCCCGAGTTGTAAAAGAAATGCAGCCGGTTTTCTCCGCCGCCCATATTGTTCGGTTCACCGGGCGCCCAAGCGGTGAAACCCCAAGCCTCGCCGTTCACCCAGCCCCAATTGGACGAGTCGATTCTATAGCCCCCCAGCCAAGGACCGATCTGGCTGCCATATCCATCTACATACCAGAACGCTGGGTTGCTCACCAGACTCAGGGCGAAGAGGTTTTCATCGCTTGACCCGATGACGGCCAGATAACCTCCGGCATTGTCAGCCCAAGTTTGGGCGGGGCCCCAACCAACGCCCTCCGGGACCAAAAAAGCCTCATAGTAATGCCCGTCCGGTCCCCATTGAATCGGCGCGCCCCAGGCCCCGGCCGCCGGTATGAGTCCCCACGCCAAAACCAAAAAGACAAAGAAACGCCCCCTGAATCCGGTCATTGGTTTATCCCCTTTTTCTCGTTATTTTCAGGGAAAAAACATCTCACTTTAAACATTCCCCTTTGTCGGGATTAGTCTAGAATTTTTTATAGGAATGGTCAATACGAAGAAAGTATGATTTTTTAATTATTTGCGGCCGGTCAAACTAATACTTTTTTCCTAGCCTGAAGACTAATCCCTGGGCGGCCCCGGTCCTGATTAGATAGGGGCGGACCGGCCTGTCCACCCTCCTTAATTTTAATCACCAGTTGGCCCGGACCCCACATGGCCCAAAACCGGACCCGTAGGGGCGGACCTGCGTGTCCGCCCTCCCGTACGGACCGGCCTGTCCGCCCTCCTGAATAATTACCTTGAGGCCGGGCCAGGGACTGGAAAAACGGCCGGGTCTAGGCTATAATTTTTATTAAGGGCGAGTCCGTTGAGCCCGTAACCCCACAGCGGTTGGGGAGCCCGCGATGGTTCTTAGCCGTACCCGTCAGGGACGGAAGCGGGAACTGGGCGGCCTTGGGACATTTCAGGACTCGCCCTTTTTTAATCCCGCTCAAATCGGCCGGAAAAATCACCTGCCTTTACTCCTCGTTATCCGCCTGGGAAGGCCCTGTTTTTGGGGCTGCCGTCAACCGGAGCCCCCCCTTAATCCCCCGTCAACGGGGGAGAGGCCCCCCTTAATCCCCCCGTCAACGGGGGGAAAGAAGAAGTGGAGAGGATTCCTCTTGCTCCCTCCCCGTTGACGGAGAGGGCCGGGGTGGGGTTGAAATCATTCTACCCCTCATTTCCAGGCGGAGCCTGGAAACAATAAGTTTAACTATCTGTCATTACTAAAAAAACAGGGATACACTTCCATCCGCTGAACAGGAAGACACGGAAAATGCCGTCGTTCAGTCAAGAGTGGCCGGGAATTTGTTTTTGAATTTTTATCCCGATTTTGTTAGTCTGGTTTTGCTCTAGACCTTGGAATTTTTTTAACACTCCATAACTCCAACTCAGGCGGAAAAAGATGAACACCCTGACCCACCTTCTATCACCGATCAAAATAAAGGACCTGGAACTGCCCAATCGCGCCGTTATGCCGGCTATGGGCACCTTGCTGGGGAACCCCGACGGCACGGTCAGCGACGCCTTGTGCGCCTATATAAAACGCCGGGCCAAAAGCGGCGTGGGCTTGGTCATCACGGAAATCACCGCGGTTCATCCCACCGGCCTAACCGACTCGAGGCAAATCGGGGCTTACGATGACCGCTTCATCCCCGGATTGAAAAGGCTGGCCGAGACCATTCACGGGGCCGGGGCCAAGGCCGCGGTCCAGCTCCACCACGCCGGCCGGGAGAGCTTCTACCTGCTCAAAAAAGGCCAGGCTATCGCTCCTTCCGCCCTGCCCAGCCTGGTCTTCCGGATGACCCCCAGGGAAATGACCGTCAAGGAGATCAAGGAGATCGTCCAGGCCTTCGGCCAAGCCGCCGTCCGAATTCGGCAAGCCGGGTTCGATGCGGTCGAAGTCCACGGCGCTCACGGTTATTTATTGACCCAGTTCCTCTCGGCCTTGTGCAATCGGCGGGAAGACGAATACGGCGGCGATTTTAAAAACCGGGCCAGGTTCGTCATCGAGGTGGTCCGGGAAGTCCGCCAAAGCGTAGGCCCGGACTTCCCCGTCATTCTGCGCCTGTCCTGCGAAGAATTCATCAAGGGCGGGTACACGGTCGAGGACATGCAGACCATCCTGCCCGACCTGGTCCAGGCCGGAGCCGACGTCATTCACGCCTCCCTCGGCACCCACGGCAGTCCGGGCGGCGTGGCCAGCGCCTCGGCCGAATACGAACCCGGCTTCAATGTCTGGCGGGCTAAAAAGGTCAAGGAAACCGTGAACGTCCCGGTCATCGCCGTCGGGCGTTTTTCCGATCCGGCCCTGGCCGATGAAGTCATCGCCCGGGGCGAAGCCGACCTGGCCGCCTTCGGCCGCCAGCAACTGGCCGATCCCGACTACCTGATCAAGGCCAAAGAAGGCCGCTCCGAACACATCCGCAAATGCCTGGCCTGCAACCAAGGCTGCATTGAACGGCTGATCCTGGAAGGCAAGAGCATCCGCTGCGCCATCAACCCCGAAACCGGCCAGGAACTGATCTATCCTCGGGGCTGGGCCAAGGTCAGCCGCCAGGTTTGGGTCGTCGGGGCCGGACCGGCCGGGTTGACCGCGGCCTCGGAAGCGGCCCGGCTCGGCCATAAGGTCGCCTTGTTCGAAAAGGAAGACCAGCTCGGCGGTCAGATCAGATTCGCCGCGCAGGCTCCCCACAAAGAACTCTACGCCCAGTGGCTGGATTTCTTGGCCGGTCAGATCCAAAGGCGCGGGGTCAAGATTCATACCGGGACCCCGGTCACGGCGGCCATGCTGGCCGAAGCCCAGCCCGAAGTGGTCATCCTGGCCGTGGGGGCCGAACCGGTCGCGCCTGATGCGCCCGGAATCGACCGGCCCATGGTGGTCCAGGCTTTATCAATCCTGGGTGGACAAACCAGGCCCGGCCGGGACGTGCTCATAGTCGGCGGCGGACTGATCGGCATGGAGACGGCCGATTTTCTCCTGGCCCAAGGGAGCCGGGTGACCCTGATCGAACAACTGCCCAAATCTCCGGTGACCAAGGCGGCCGCCCATGGGTACATGCTCCATAAACGCCTGCAAACCGGCGGCTGCCGCTTGTTCTTCGACACCGCCCTGAAAAGCATCGAAGAAGATTCGGTCACCGTGACCAGGGCCGGTCAGGAAGAGACTATTTCGCCGGTGGATCAGGTGGTCCTGGCCGCGGGCATGAAACCCCGTTCGGATTTGATCGAAACCCTGGAGACACTGAAAATACGCTATTTTGTGGTCGGAGACGCCGTCCAGGTCCGCCGCATCCTCGAAGCCGTCGAAGAAGGCGCCCGGGCCGCCTGGGAAGTCTAACCTCCGAAACACCCAAACCGCCATTATTGCGCCAGAGGCGTAGGGGCGACGCCTGCGTCGTGCCTACTCGGACCAAGATGCAAAGGGCGCACGACCGTACGCCCTTACAGCGGACCGCCGACCACGTGGGTAGGGGCGGGTTTGAAACCCGCCCCTACCCCGCCATGCGGGCCGGTCCGGGGTAGGGGCGACCGGCCGGTCGCCCCTACATTTCCTGTTGGCTATTTCCTGTCCAGGCGAATCTCTGTGCTCGCCCTGAAACTCGCGCCCTCTTGGCGGCCCCGATTATTCCTGGTCGGAGCGGCCGGAAATCTATCTTGGAATTTCAATCCCAGGCTGTCAGGTGGAGGGCCTGGGCGGCCGAGGCCAGCGGTTTGTCCAAGGTCCAAAGCGGACCAGGCATTAGCCGGGCCGAAGCCAGCAGATGGACGTCGATCCAACCCAAGCCCCGGCCATATAGCTTTTCGTTCTCGACCAAGGCCAAGACCTCATCCTGGTCGGCCTCCGGGGCTTGAGGCAAGGCTTGGAGCAAGGAAAGAATCTCGGCCCGATTTTTCAATCGGCCGCAAGCCAACTCACCGATGACAAAAGGGTGGCCGACCACGGCGGCCCGGTTTAACAATTCGGCCAAGCGCCGGTTGCCCCGCCGGAGATGGTCTATCCAGACGGAGGTGTCAACCAGGACCATTACGACTCGGAACGCCGCCGGCGCGCCGGGCGGAGTTGGGGTTCCGTGCCGCCAAGCCGGGCCAGCCGCCGGGCGCTTTCCTGAGCGATCAAGGCTTCCAGCCCCCGGTGGACCAGCGAGGTTTTTTCCTTAACCCCGGTCAATTTGGCGGCTTTTGCCAGAAGGTCCTCGTCTATGTTCAGCGTCGTTCTCATACAAACTAGTATGCATAAATCATGCATACTAGTCAAGAACGGATTTAATCAGGATGAGAGAGAATGACTCAAAGGAGGGATTGGGGGCGCAATGCTGAGATGGCCCGGAGGATGGTTTTTGTTTACTTTCTTATCTTGAGGATGACCCCGACAACAAGTTGTCGGAGTCACCTTGCGGTGAGGATGGATATTGGTTAACAGGAAGGATAGAGGGCACACTATTTAACCCCACTTGCCGCTTGGTTTAAGGGCAAGGGCTCTCATTCTGCCCCGGCCGTCAAATTCCCAGCCCCATGCCGCTCCGTCCGCCTCCAGACTGTGCAGGACCATGCGCCCGCCTTTCTCGACATACTGTTTGATCCATTCCGCGATGCGCTCGGCTTCGTACCACTTCCCATAAAGTGCAGGCGTAGTTCCATCATCAAACGGACCGTAAGGATCAAGACCATCGTCGCTGGCTTTGAACATTAGAAAGTTGTTGCTGTCCAGAACAGCTCTCTCGAAGAAAAAACGAAGGGGATCCTTGTTGGATGACTTTCGGCGGCTCAGTTTGCGGCGGACTAATGAGACCGACTCGACCTTAATCTTCACGTCGACGAGATGAAGGCAAGTTTGGTAGCCCATAAGATACCCCCAGTAATATTATCAGGTAAAGTTATCTGTGAATGGCTTGTCGATCCCCTGTAAGGCACTGGCAATTCAACATAACCAACACAAGCCACTCTAATGGCCCTCATATCTCTATCGATCGTCCCACAGCAGAGGTTGGGCGGCGGGTTTGTTGGGAGGTTTATCATCAAATATTCTTAAACCACTCATCGTCAACATTTACAGTCTCAACCATCTCAGTTTTAATTCCGAGGCGCAATTCTTTCAGTTTATCTGCGAGCTGGCCTCCATCCATTAGGTCTATTGGTGTAGCGCCGTCTCGTGTTGCCTCACGCATAGCATCCCGGGTAAAAGTGCCTGTTGTGACAAAAAGGCCCTTGTCAGCCCTACCGATGAGGGCGCCACGAAAATCGCGAATCGCTCCGGCTGAAACCGAGCCTTGGTACCTTTTACATTGAAAGAGAACATGAAAGCTGAGAAGACCACCGACTCTGACGATCCCTTTTCCGTCAATTCCTCCGTCACCGGTTCTGCCAGTTACTTCCACTTGAACAAAGCCTGATTCGCGCAATATGCGTTTTACCAGACGCTCGAAAGCATCTGGTGACAAATCCTTTGTCAAAACATGGTGAAGTTTCGTCCGCCAGGTTTCAGTTTCTTCCGGGAGTTCCGGTATTGTTGGGGGCTGTTCTTCACGTTCTTTCCGGATCATTTCGCGTACAGTCTTCACAACGTCTTGAGGATCTACGGTGGTTACACCTCTCTTTTCGGGAACGACGGCCCAGACGCCACGCTCAGAATTATCGATCAGCCCATACTTCTTCAGGTAGGTACGCGCCCAGGCCAGGCGATATTCAAGTTCCGTCTGGCTGCTTTTGGACGGATCATGAGGAATGGTGAGAACCTCGTCGGGTAGATCAAGTTTTTCAGAAACTTGTGAAGATATTTCCTCAATTGACCCGGAACCACCGAGATCGTGAAGGGCTTTAAGAAGAGGATTCATTAATTCATGATATTGCGGCATCCGGACATGCTTTGCCATAATATATCTTCCTTGTTACCGGTCAAATCAGCATGGCTATTTCATTGGTTCCACGCCAAGGTCTTTGCATATTTTTTTCGCCAAGATATTTTTGATCTCTTCATGTCTTGGAGTTTAACTGCCGGCGGCTGTCAGCGCGTCCCGTCGGTTGAACTCCAAAGCCTCTTTTAGCGTGACTTCCAAGGTCTCCTTCAATTCCTCATAGGTTCTTTCCTGGCAATTGACTCCAGGAACTTCCTCGATCCAACCGATCCACCAATCACCTTCCTGTTTCACAACGGCGGTATATTCGTTTTTCATGCGGATGGCCTCCTGGTTGATATGGTTTGACTCGGCTGACTTCCCGGCTGAGCCGTCTGGGCCGGCTGGATGTCACCGGTCCGGCCCCTCACAGCCCTGTTTGTAGGCAAGTCAGCGGCGTTGAAAAATTTTGGAACAAACATACATCACCGTCCTTCACGGTGAAGGTTTCGGTAAAGCCCCGAGAATTTTATACATTAATATGGAGAAAAGGTCAATGATTTGGGGCGGCCCTCACCCCGGCCCTCTCCCAGGAGGAGAGGGAGAAGGATTAATGATTCAACTGGGTTGAGTTTAAAGATGTTCTTTTCCATTGAAGGCGGCGAAGGGAAAAATCCGCGGTTTTCAGGTGGGCAGAGCGGGCCGGAATGGTAGGGGCGAACCTGTGTGTTCGCCCGAGATTTGGGGCATAGAGGCGGAAGGGCAGGCACGCAGGCCTGCCCCTACTCTCCCCCGCCGATCACTCATTCGTTCGCAAACCTCTTGGCGTACCGCCACATGTGGGCGAAGACCCGGACGGCCTGCTCGGGGAACAGGTAAAAAGGAATTCTCTCCTTGAGCATGAAATCCTGGACGAATTCCACGTGCTCCTTGTGGCCCATCAGGGAAAAGAAGACCGGTTTGGCCGGATTTTCCCGGATCAGGTCCAGCAGGGGGCGATAGAGGCCCACGTCGGGTAAGGCGAAGGAAATGAAAAAAATGCCGTGCACCCCGTCGTCTTCCAACAAGGCCTTCATCAATTCGGTGTTGGTCTTTTCAAAACCGTGGGTCATCATGTCCGGGTAAATGTCGATGGGATTGTGAGCCTTGTAATCGTTGGCAATGACCCGGGCGATCTTCTCCCGGGTGCCGGGGGCGAATTCGGCCACCCTCAGACCTTCTTCCACGGCCTTGTCCACGGACATAATGGCCTGGGCCCCGCTGTAAGTGATTAAGCCGATCCGGTCGCCCCTAGGCAGAGGCATCCAGGCAAAACCCATCAAAGACCCGATCAGTTCGTCCAGTTCATTCATCCGGATCACGCCGGCCTGGCGCAAGGCCCCGTCCAGAACCACGTCGTCCACGGCCAGGCTGGCCGTGTGGGAGGCGATGGCCTTGGCCCCTTGGGGGCTGCGGCCGCCCTTGAGCAGCAGGACCGGTTTGCGCCGGACCGCGGCCTTGGCCGTCTCCAGAAACTTCCGGCCGTCCCGGATGTCCTCCAGGTACATGCCTATGAGCCGGGTCTGTTCGTCTTCGGCCAAATAGGCCAGGGCGTCGGATTCATCCACGTCCACTTTGTTGCCCAGGCCTAGGCCCTTGGAGATGCGCAGACCCTCGAAAGACCCGAGATAACGAAGCAAGGCCCCGACGAAAATCCCGGACTGGGCGGCGAAACCGATCGAGCCGGGCTTGATCAGGCTGCCGTCCACATAATAAGAAGTGGTCAGCCCGGTCTGACTGTTGACCAGCCCCAAAGTATTTGGACCGAACCCCCTCATGCCCGTGGTCTTGAAAATTTTCCTGATCTCCTCCTGGATGGCCCGGCCTTCCGGACCGGCTTCGGCGAATCCTTCCGAAGATATGACCACGCCCTTGAGGCCCTTGCGGGCGCAGGCCCACAGGGCCTCGGGCGCCGACTTGGGGGGAATGAGCATCACCCCCAGGTCCACCTCGAAGGGCACTTCTTCCAGACTCCGGTATAATTTGACCCCGTTGACCTCTCCGCCCTGAGGGTTGATCCCGGCCACCTGACCCTTGAAATCCGAATTTAAAATGACCTGGAGCAGGGAAGCCCCCGGCTTGGACGGGTCCCGGGAAGCCCCTATGACCACTATGCTTTTTGCTTCGAGTACCTCGCGAACTGTCGCCATCTTCCACTTCGCTCCTAATTGATGACTTTGGCCCCCGCCGCCGTTTGGGGTGTCGGCGGATTATCTTGAAAGCCGTCGCCGACTAGTCTATGTCAGCCGGGAAATAGTGTCAATCAGGTATTGAACAAACGTTCGGTTTTTTGACCGGCCGCCCCCCCGGTCGACTAAAACCACAGAAAACCATCGGCTCAATGGAGATGGCGGCCGTTCATTTTTTTCCGGAGAATCTCCCTGAGGGCCCCGGCGATGTTCTCGGCCAAGACATGTTTGTCTTGCTTGTCCGCCAACCCTTGGGCCAGGACTGTCAAACCGGCCTTCACTTCGTCGTTCGGTCCGGGCAGGGCCACGATCAGGCTGCCCATATATCGGCCCACGGCGATCCTGACCCCGTCTTTCACATGCCGGCCCGTGCCGATTTCGTAGCGGCAAATATAGGGCGTGGCCGCCTCCGGGTCCAAAGTCTTGACCGCCTCCACCGTCTGGTCCTTGTCTTCCGCACCCACGCCGCCGGTGGTGATAATCAGTCCGTATCCGCCGTAATCGGCGGCCTCCCTCAGTTTGGCCGCGATGAGCACCATGTCGTCCTTCAGGGTCGGGCCGGCCGTGACCCGGTAACCCCGGGCGGTCAGGCCCTCCCGAATGGCCGGAGTGTTGGTGTCTTGGACCTGGCCGGCGGCCACCTCGCCGCCGGTGGAAAAAACTATGACCCTTTTCGAGACGTTGTCCAGGATGTCCGCCGCCATCTTTTCAGCCTGACGCAGGGCCTCTTGAGCCGAGTCCCGGTCCAGGTCGATCCACCCCAGCATGCCGTTCGAACGGATGGCCGTTTCCGACGAAACCGTCACACCCGAGACCCGGCCCAGGTTCTGCAAAAGCAGCTCCTTTTTCCCCACGATCTGGTTGGCGTTGACGCAGGCGTCGAGGATATCCAGGGTCAAGGTTTCGTCTCGATAGTCCACGACCAAAACGTCGTTTTGTTTCAATCCCAGAGCCTGAGCCGCCTGGACGGCGATGTCGGTCAGGTTGGCCTGGTTCAAATTAATCTTTTCGATGACTAATTCGGTTTTCTTCAGCAGATCATAGTCGGTCATGGGGCGCCTCCGATCACGGCACGGGCAGGCCCGGTATGTTCAAGCGGACCCGATACACGGAACTCCGAGCCGTAATATACAGCGTCCGCCGGTCCTCATCCCCCCAGGCCAGGTTGGCCGGCAGTTCCGGGACCAGAGAATTTTCGAACTTTCCGGACCTGGATGAGAATTTTTAAACCCGATGGACTTATTGAATTCTGATGACCTCGTATTTCAGGTCCAAAAGCGGGGCGTCGATTATGGCCCGGCCTATATCCAATATGTCCACATCCAAGTTTTTAAGTTTGGGCATGTCTTCAAGGGTGAGGCCGCCGCCGAAGGCGATTTGAACTTTATCCCGCCGGCCCATTTTTTGGATTTTCTCAACCACACCTTCGAGATCCCTCATTTTCCCTGTATCGATAAAAACTATATCAGCCCCGGCCCGCACCGCTTCCTCAGCCTCTTGTTCGACCGGCCGACTCTTTCCTTTCAATTGCACGACCTTCAAGTAACCCTTTAACTCTACAAGCGCTTCCAGGCTTTTTTTAATGCCGCCCAACACTTCCAGGTAGTTTTTATCCAAATATACGAAAGGGTGCTCACTGATCCTGCTCGAAGCCTGTCCTATTTTTATGGCCCGGCGGATGGTCTCTTTCAATTCGAGCGGCATTTTTTTCCAGGCCCCGCTGACAATCCGCGGTTTATCCCCGGCGGCTTTCACAAAGTTGTAAGCGGCTGTGGCGATCCCCGAAGGTTTGCCGATGTCGCCGACCAAATAATCCTCGCCCATAATCACTTGCTTTATGTCGCCCTCCAAATCGACTATGACCTCGCCTTGCTGCACCAAAGCTCCTTCTGCAAGGATTTTTTTTATGGACAGGCCCAACCTTTCGGCGTCTTGTTTCGCCCTGTCGGTTCCGGCGATCACTCCTGAGGCATCGGCCAGTATGACGGCCTTAGCCTTTTTCCCCGCCGAATATCGGAATATTTGATTTCTTAAATCTCCCATGTTTTGCTCGTGACGCTGGACCGCCGAATATTTCCGTTTAAGCCCAAATCGAGCATGACCTGGAACCGGGCGGCCTCCGGTCTGGACCGGCTCCGGAAGTTCCTATATCAACAATAGCTTTTACTTCAAACACTTCGCGGACTGAGGTCATCTTCCACTCCGCCTGTAATTGATGACCCTGCCCCCGGCTGCCGGGGTTGATCTCGGCGGATTTGATTGAAAGCCTTCGCCGAATAGTCTATGTTAGCCGGGAAATGGTGTCAATCAGGTATTGAACAAACGTTCGGTATTTTGAGCGGCCGCCGCCTCGGCCCGACAAGGAGATGACGATTATGAAAATCATCGGCCTGGTTTGCAGTCCCCGCCAAGGGGGCAACACTCAAATCCTCATGGAAGAAGCCCTGGCCGCAGCCCGCGAGGCCGGGGCCCAAACCGAATTGATCTTCGTCCCCGATTTGGATATCGCCCCTTGCGACGCTTGCGGGAGCTGTGAAGAATCAGGCCGGTGCAAAAACAATGACGATATGGATATCATCACTCAATCACTCGAAGACGCCGACGGGATGATCTTCGGCACACCGGTTTATTTTATCAACGTCACCGCCCAGGCCAAAACGGTGATCGACCGGACTTACGCCTATATCAGAACCGGCAAGTTAAAGGGCAAAGTCGCCGCGGCCCTCATCGCCGCCCGCCAGATCGGAGCCGGGCAGGTCCTCAGCCTGCTTTACACCTTTTTCGCCGTCCACCGGATGATCATCGCCGGCGGCGGGATAGGCTACGGCCGCGAGATCGGCGAAGTCAGAACCGGTCCCGGCGGGGCCCCGGGGTTCACCGCCCTGCAGGAAGCCCGGTCAGTGGGCCGCAACGTGGCGGCCATGATCAAAAAATTCAAAGGCGAATCGGCCTGACCTCAAAACCCTTCCAGCCGCCCGATGATCTCGCTCATGATCTCGTCGGCCCCGGCCCCGATGGACAGAATCCGGGTGTCACGGTAAAACCGGCTGACATAGGTCTCGTTCATGTAGCCCATGCCGCCGAACATCTGCAGACAACCGTCGGCCACCCGGCGGACCATCCGGCCGGCCGTCAGCTTGCCCATGGAGATTTCCCTGGTCGCATCCAGTCCGGCTTCCTTCATCCGGACGATGTGGTAGGTGAGCTGTTTCAAACACTCGACCTCCGTGATCCAGTCCACCAGCCGGTGCCGAAGGACCTGCTTGGCGATCAAAGGCTTCCCGAAAACCACCCGCTGTTTGATATAGTCCACGGTCTCGTCGATCATGTCCCTGGCCGAAACATAGGCCATGGGCAGACTGGAAAAACGTTCGTGCTGAAACTGCTTCATCTGGTAAATGAAGCCCTCACCTTCTTCGCCGATCAGGTTTTGGGCGGGAACGCGCAGATCGTCAAAAAACAACTCGGCCGTGTCGCTGCAGCGCCAGCCCAGTTTGTCCAGTTTCCGATTGACCGTAAAGCCGGGCAGATTGGTGGGGACCACGAACAGACCGAAAGAGTGATGGCCGGGCTGGTCGCTGGTTCTGGCCAGCAGCGTCAAATAATCGGCCTGGCAGGCGTTGGTGATGAAACGCTTCGACCCGTTGATGACGTAATAATCGCCTTCCCGTTTGGCCGTCGTCCTCAAACCGGCCACGTCCGAGCCGGCGTCCGGTTCGGTCACGGCGATGGCCGTGACCATTTCCCCGGCGATGGCCGGCTTAAGATAAGTCTCTTTTAGGTATTCACTGCCGAACTCGTAAATGGCCGGGGTGGCCAAATGGGTCTGCACGGCGATGGCCGCCTGCAACCCCATGGCCCTGATATGCCCCAGTTCCTCCAAATAAACCAGGTCGAACCAGTAGTCGAGTCCCTGGCCGCCGTACTTGGGATCGTACCGAATGCCTAAAAGTCCAAGCTCCCCCAACTTGGGAAAAATTTGATGCAGCGGGGCCGTGGTCTCCTCCCACTGGTCCACATTAGGGTTAAGCTCCTTGTCCACAAATCTCTTGACCAAGGCCCTCAATGCGTTGTGGTCTTCGTTAAAATACATCTTTGGTTCTCCTTATTTTGAAGACGGCCCGACCCGATTGGCAAGAATAAAATTGGTTAGTGATACTTACCAATCACCTGATAAGATGTCAAGTCTTTTCTCAACCCCGCGGCAACCCTTCAGTTATTGGTGGTCTGGATTCCCGCTGGCGCGGGAATGACGATGTTAATACTAAGTTGCTTTCATACCTACACTAAAGAAACCATGAGGTCATGGCGAGGTTCGTCGCAGACGAACCGAAGCAATCTCTGGAAATTAAAAGAGATGGCTTCGTCATCCCGCTTTAGCGGGATTCCTCGCCATGACATTCGGATAAGCTTTGTTTGAAGGCTAATTGGTATAAGTACACGTCATACCTGCGAAAGAGGCTGTGTCGTAATTGATTTTTATTCAAATTTGATACCATATATGGTAGTTTAAAATAGATATAACCACATGATATTGTATAGATATCACCGATTTTTTGAATTGCGACACAGCCTCGAAAGCAGGAATCCACTTCTTTCGGCCGGACGGAAAGGTCCGGAAAATCCCGCCATTTACCGGAAGATTACACCCGGCGGTCAAAAAATCTATTTAATTAATCGGATGGTAACGGGCAGTCGGGGGTCGGCTGTTCAGTAAGGAATATTAACCCCCGACCGGATGATCCCGGCCGGGGGCTATGGACTTAAGACACGGCCTTGAGCCCGTCGACCAGGATGGACAGGCCCCGCTCCAGGTGTTCATCCTTGATGCTCAAAGGCATCAGGGTCCGGATGACGTTGCTCAGGTTGCCGCAGGACAGTAAAATCAGCCCGTGTTCATAGCCGTATTTGACCAAAGCCTTGGCCTGATCGGCCGCCGGAGCCTTGGTCTCCCGATCCGTGACCAGTTCCAGGGCCAGCATGGGCCCCAGACCGCGGACTTCCCCGATGATCTCGAACTCCTTTTGCAGTTCCAAAAACCTGGCCCGCACCTTCTCGCCCAGCCGGGCCCCCTGATCGACCAAGCCGCCTTCCAGCAGGTCCAGCACTTTGAGGGCCGCCGCGCAGGACAAGGGATTGCCGCCGTAAGTCCCGCCCAGTCCGCCCACGTGGGGCTTGTCCATAAGTTCGGCCCGGCCGGTGACGGCCGACAAGGGCAGCCCGGCGGCCAGGGACTTGGCCGTCAAGATAATGTCCGGGATCACGCCGAAATGTTCGGAAGCGAAAAGCTTCCCGGTGCGGCCCATGCCGGACTGGACTTCGTCCATGATGAAGACGATGCCGTACTTTTCGCAGACCGCTTTGATTTTTTTGAAATACTCCGGCGGAGGCGTGATGAAGCCCCCTTCCCCCTGGACCGGTTCGGCGATGACCGCGGCCGCCGATTCCCCGGCCACGTGGCCGATGAAGTATTGCTCCATATAATCGGCGCAGTAAACCCCGCAGCCCGGATATTCGAGACCGAAGGGACAGCGGTAGCAGTACGCGTAAGGCATCCGGTAGATTTCCGGACAAAAAGGTTCAAAGCCGAACTTATAGGGCTTGACCTTGCTGGTCAGGCTCATGGCCAGATAAGTCCGACCATGGAAGGCGTTGTCAAAACAGATGACCGCCTGACGCTTGGTGGCGTACCGGGCCACCTTGACCCCGTTTTCCACGGCCTCGGCCCCGCTGTTGGCGAAAAAGGTCTTTTTCGGAAAATCGCCCGGAGTCAGTTGATTCAACCGCCGAGCCAGCTCGATGTACGCCTCATACTGAACCACATGAAAACAAGTATGGAGAAACTTGTCGGCCTGGGCCTTGACGGCTTGGACCACTTCCGGCGCGCAGTGCCCGACGTTGGTTACGCCTATACCCGAGGCGAAGTCGATGTATTCCTTGCCTTCCACGTCGATGATCACCGCGCCGTCCGCTTTCTGGGCGAAGATCGGGGTGACGTTGAAAGGTCCGGGCGGCACATGGGCCTCCCGCAGGGCCAGAAGCTCTTGGTTGGTCTTTTGACTCATAACTGCCTCCTGTGCTATGGCTAAAACCATCTGAATCGGATATGTTAATTTTATTAGGATTCTTCAAAATGCGTTTCGAGACAAGGAAAAAATTTAATCTCCATATTTTTTATCAGACCGGCTCGAAACCGGGACTTGGCTAAAGGAAGACTGTATCAAAAACATGTTTAAATCACGCCGTAAAATGACCATCGACCGTTTGGAATCCGGAGGGTTGATCACCAACTATTTCTGCACCTCCAGGTGCGGCCACTGCTTGTACGCCAGCAGCCCCCACTGGCCCAAGCAGTATATCGACCGGGAAACCACAGCCAAAAACCTGGAGAAAATCAAAAGCCTGGGCTGCCGGTCCGTCCACGTCGGCGGCGGCGAACCTTTTCTGGACTTAGCCGGACTAACCGCCGTCATCGAGACGGCCCAAGCTCTCGAAATAGGCCTCGAGTACGTCGAAACCAACGCTTCCTGGTTCCAAGACATCGAATCGGCCGGCAATATTTTAAAGTCCCTTAAAAAGGCCGGACTGCTAACCATCCTGATCTCCATCAGCCCTTTTCATAATGAATACATCCCGTTTTACAAAGTCAAAGGCCTCATCCAAGCCTGCCGCCTGACCAAGATGAACCTGGTCCCGTGGCTGGCGGAATTTTACAACGAAATCGATAATTTTTATGATCGAAGACCCCACGGCCTCGAGGAATATGAAAAACTCTTCGGCCCTAAATACCTCCCAGGTCTCCTGACCAGATACCCGGTCCGCCTGGCCGGCCGGGCCCTGGTCACTTTCGCCCCCCGCCTGGAAAAGAAAAAAACCGAGCCGATTTTAGCCGCCGCCAAAGGCGGCTGCCCGGAACTTAAAAACACCACCCATTTTCATGTGGACCTCTTCGGCCGTTACCTCCCGGGGCTTTGTCCCGGTCTGGCCCTCCAGGTCGAAGACCTGGGCCGCCCGGTTTCACTCGATGACTACCCCTTTCTCGGCACCCTCTTTTTAACCGGAATCAAGGGTCTCCTGGACTTGGCCGTTCAAGAACATGGCTTTGAACCGGCTGAAGGCTATGTGTCCAAATGCCATCTCTGCCAGGAAATCAGGCGGTTTCTGGTCCTGGAAAAAAACACGGCCTCCCCCGACCTCCAACCCCAAGAATTTTACCTCAATCTATATAGAAGCCGTCTCAAAAATGCCTCAGCAGGATGACGATGCAACCGAGTTGAACCATACCCAGGAAATTATGAAGGTGGTATTCATATCTAACCACAAGCCGGCGGAAGTTTTGAAGCCAAGCGAAGAGTCGTTCAATCTTCCATCGGCGTCGGTATCGTCTCAAGGGCCTTCCATCCTGGGTCTTGGGCCGTTTCCGGTTGTTCTTATGAGGAGCGATCATGTCCACTCCCAGCGTTTTGAGTTCATCATCAAGGGGGTC